>Ga0157364_1001141_pt1 | contig 21692 bp, 17 predicted proteins | sample AttsexASBM2_FD_111476 | JGI IMG/M metagenome (GOLD analysis project Ga0157364, IMG submission 111476) | Fungus gardens microbial communities from leaf cutter ant in Ribeirão Preto, State of São Paulo, Brazil - Atta sexdens ASBM2 | ecosystem: Host-associated > Fungi > Mycelium > Unclassified ...
GCCGACAAGCGAAATATCGCCTACTACTACTGCGAATTCCGATTGGCTTCCGTTTTTCGTCAAGGTGTGAATCCAGTCTTAAGATCTGAGCACAAGATTGTCGTAACATTTACTTAGATTTAAATTGTAGATGTAAGTAACACACAAGCTTTCACGTATGACTTATTACCGTGTCTCCAAGAGAAATAAATCATACGCTAGCTACAACTTAAGTCTCTAAGTAAAGTGTTATGATAATTCTTGTGCTCAGACTCTTATGCTATTCCGCTTGCATGGATAGGCACCCTTAGCATATTATGTTCAAACATTTATTTAAAAAATATTATAATATAAAAATTGATGAAATGTTTAATTATATACATTTTAATTATATGTTTAATTATATTATATATTCATTATATTTTCATATTATATATTTTCATATTATATATTCGGTCGAGTAATGGACAATTAATGGACAAATTTAAAATTTGCCAGTAGAACAAGTGCGACATGTTTATAACCAATAAGATGTAGCGATCGAGGCATGATTCTCGATTCAACGCTCTCGCAAGTTCGTGGCACACAAGGCAAACTTCGCGCAATATCTCCTGTCTGTGTCTTTTCCTGGACTTGACCTTCTTGTTCGATTGTAGTGATTAGTATTTCAATGCTTCGGTGTTAATTCAATTTTGAGCATTGTCTCCTAAGTGAAAAGGACAAACTAAGAGATGGCTGTGGCTACCAGGTCATTTTCAAAATTCGCTGGTGGGTCTTCGCAGCATATCCTCGTACGTCCCATAATATCCTCGCGTTGCATCGTCTTCGATGTTCTCTTTGACTTTTGCACATTTTAACGACAATACTCTCGAGATTTTTTCTCCCGCTGGTTACGCCATGCGCAGCCTATGAACAGACTAAAAATAATTCTGACAGTTTGTATTTATGATAACATTTTATTATATAAGGGAAGACATAATTACGACTGAATCGTGCCTTATCGGAAATGCGTGTTTTACTAATTAGGAACGACCTATGAGCTCATATGCAAAGCAATTGGATGATTTGTTACAATAATGCTCTCATGACCCTTCCCCTGTGATGATAACTCACACATAGTTAGGGTTAGCGATTCTCCTTTTTTTTCCTCCTTATATGCTTTAATCTTTTCTTTATTTTTCTCAGAAAATTGCATGTTTTATATAGATATCTTCTATTCGTTATTTTATGTCAGTATAAACATCAAATTACATTCGTTGAATAATTGGTAAGCAAGTGAACTTTGACCTAGAAATTTTGCTGTCAAGATGCTAAAAGATAACATCGTTTTATTTTTAATTTGTATGTAGTATTGTTCAATACATATTTTTGTACATGATTTTGTACTTTAATTTGCATATTGATATTAAAATCTATATGCTGTCATACTTGTGACATTTTTAATAAATATATCCTAGTTATCCTTCCCTTTTACATATTTTTATTTTACTGTATTTGGATTTATCAATATATAATATATTTATTATAATATTCTTATAATGTTTCAGTCAAGAATTGTGGAAGTTTATTACGTTCTCAGGTGAGATTTAATTATACAGAAACTAGGAAGAATTTAAAAATCGATGCAAATACCAAAGTGATATGTCAAGGTTTTACTGGAAAGCAAGGGACTTTCCATTGTCAGCAAGCACTTGATTATGGTACAAAGATAGTAGGTGGAGTTAATCCTAAGAAGGCTGGAATAGAACATCTTGGTAAACCAGTATATAAATCTGTTAAGGAGGTAATATTACTCTTTTACAACATTTATTAATTTACTCGCTGAATGACATTTAAATTATCTGTGGTACTTTATAGGCGAAAGAAGCAACTGGAGCTACTGCAACAGTCATTTATGTTCCTCCTCCTGCTGCAGCATCAGCCATTATGGAAGCAATTGATGCAGAAATGCCATTAATTGTTTGTATTACGGAAGGTATTCCTCAACATGATATGGTCAAAGTAAAAAGACGATTACTTGAACAAAATAAATCACGTTTAATTGGCCCAAACTGCCCTGGAATAATAGCACCTGAACAGGTATAGAAAAAATTTTAGACAAATTATATTTCAACTAATTACTAACCAATAACCAGAAGTTATTGGTTAGTAACTAATTGAAATATTAAGTTAAAAAAAAATTAAAAAGTTAATAACTTTTAACTTAACTTAGTTAATTTTAAACTTAATTTTTAACTTAATTTAGTTATTTTTAAACTTCAATTTATTAACTTTTTTTAAATTAAAAATTTTCTATCTCTTAATGCTAATATTTTTTTTTCTATAAAGTCTTAAACATTAAAGAATTAATTTAGAAAAAGTTCAATGATTTTATGATAAGAGACTAAAATAATAAAAATCACACACCATATGACAATCAGTTTTTATTGACTCAATAGATTTTGTCAATTCCCGCTTATATTTGAATACACTAATTTTAAGTTCACAAATGTTATATTTCAACAACATAAATATAAAATGAGCCTTAGATGAAGAATTGTAAAACAATGTTGCACATCCACCTATTTTCTAAATTTTTATGTATATTTTTTAAATATCTAATAATTGTAGTCGTAAACGTGACAATCGTAAACATGCATGAACAGTCGTTTCAGAAATTAAGGAAACTTATATAAAAATTGAAGAAAGAGAAATAATGCAAACATATATATCCTTCTCTCTCGTAAGATTTTGAAAACATCTTATGGTGTGACTCTTATTATATATAAGTAACTTACAAGAGGATATAAAATTAAATTTGCCTAATAATCTATATTTGTAAAGATTATTTAAAGTAATCTCATTTTAAGAAAAATTAGGATCTCAAAAATAATTTTTTTCAAAGTTAACTTTTTTTAACTTAGGTTAATTTAACCTTAATTTTTATTAAGTTAATTCTTTATTCCTTCAATTTAATTTTATTAATTTTATAAGCCATTAACTTAATTTAGTTTAAAAAAAAACATTAACTTACCCTACAAATTACAAATTTATTAATAATGAAATATAATTCTTTCTTTCTTATGTGATATTATAGTGTAAAATTGGTATTATGCCTGGTCATATACATCAAAAAGGAAAGATTGGTATTGTTTCGAGATCTGGAACCCTAACTTATGAGGCTGTGAATCAAACTACACTTGTAAGCACATTTAAAAAATTGTAAACTACTTAAAAGATTGTATGTTTATAAAATGTCAAATATGTGTTAATATTTTCTTTGAAGACGGGACTTGGACAAACACTATGTGTTGGTATTGGTGGTGATCCATTCAATGGTACTGATTTTATCGATTGTTTGGATGTATTTCTTACCGACCCAGATTGCGATGGTATTATAATGATAGGAGAGATCGGTGGCAGTGCAGAGGAATTTGCAGCAGAATATCTCATCGAAAAAAATACTGTTGGTTCTTCAAAATTATTGGTACCCAAATCCCACAGATACAATCCAACCTAATCTAATCCTATCTTACCCTAGAAATCCTATCATAGGATTAGGTGTGAGAAAAAGTTCGTGGCGTTTTTCCCATTAGATGGCATTAAAAAAAAACGCCACGAACTTTTTCTCACCTAATTTGTTTTTATTTTACCTAATATGTCATATTTTACTTACTAAGTATATGTTATATTATAGGGTGGAAAAGCTAAGCCAGTGGTATCGTTTATCGCTGGTCTTACAGCACCACCTGGACGAAGAATGGGACACGCTGGTGCTATAATCTCAGGAGGAAAAGGTGGCGCACAAGATAAAATTGATGCACTCGAAAAAGTGAGTCAAAATTTCTCTTCATATACCATTTATGCTCCTATCATTGATATTATACTTTAAATAATTTTTGGAATTAAGTAATATATACATTTCTGTTATCAGGCTGGTGTAATAGTAACAAGAAGTCCTGCACAAATGGGTAATGAACTTCTAAAGGAAATGACACGACTTGGCTTAATTAATTAAATCACACACTACTATAATTCTGTGTAGTTTCCTTCATATCCGTAAAATGTCTTCGTGAAAAATTGAAAGTATGCCATACAGCAATAACTCACAGAACATAGTAGTGTATTAGAATATAAAAATTATTTCACTTGCTAATATTGCATTAATTATTCTCAATATAGAACATTGATTAATGCTGAAGATTACATTGAAAATAATGATATTTTTTAAAGAACTGGACTTATTTTAACAGTGAACTTTTATGATATTTTTACAGAATTGTTATGTTAACAGTAAATAATAAAAAATAAACGATTGTCCAATAATAATTTACAAATTATCTAAGGGAACGTTAAAACTGCCAATGATCTGTTGCAACTAATTGCAGAGTTATTTTTTCTATAACATGTAAACATAGTTTTGAGGAAACAGTTGTTTAAGTGTATAATGTATTATTATTGTAAATTAAATCAAGCATATAATATATTGCAGTAATGAATTTAAACTTTATGAAATATATATCCTTATTGTAAAACATGTTAAGAATTCAAATATATATAAATATTGCTGCTTGTTCCCATAGCTATTTGACTTTTTTTTTTAACATAAAGCAGTCTCTTCCTATATTCAGTGAAAGGCAAAATAGCTTTAACACTGTCACCTAAATCCCATTACTTTATCAATAAAATTAGCAATATCTGCACTATTGTCATTGATGAACGGCTTCAATTTTGCAAAATCCATTGTTTGTATGACGTGCAATAAATTCTTACAAGTACAATAATATAAATGTTCGTCTTTATATAGCTGCTCTGCCAGTTCAATCTGATGATTGTCCATGAGGAGATCATTGGTCACCACAATTAAATGTTTCCGTCTTTCTAAAGCTTCCAGCACGCTTCCTGCACCAGCATGACTTATCACAAGGTCTGCCAGTTGCAGATATTCTCCAATGGATGGACTTAATCTAAAAATTTCTATTTTATGGAAGCCATAACGTGCAGTACAATCCAGTTCTAATTTGCTATTGCCAATTTGCAAGATTAGATGCCTGTAATTACGTGCTGATAGGGCCTAGAATAGCAATATTAATTGTAAACTCTCTAACAGATACATATATAAATACAATGAAGAACAGATCAAACAGTATGCAAAAAAGATCAATGTAAATAATAATAGAATAGGTTTATTCGCGTTGCTTAAAATTCTTAAAAAATTTTACACTTAAAACGAAATAAATATGTATTCAGGCGTTCAAGAGACAGAAAGCTTCTGAATGCAAGCAATGCGAACAAATCTAAATACTATCTACCTCCAGTACTGCACGATTCAATACTGTAGTTATCAAATCATCAAATTTTGTTGTGCCAACTGTAACAAATACAGTTTTTTTATCCGACATAGTGTAATGTCATGTAATGTAGTTTCTTGTATCGAAATAATGGCTTATTTATCCCTTATCTTTCCACTTTGGTAATTATTAAAAATACTCTTCTCATCTCAACTCTTAATCTACTCATTCGAAAATCTACTCATTCGATGGGTTTTTACTCAAAATGAAAGATTCCAGCAAAAAAATACGACATGCCTCGCGAAACAAGTTATTAACTGTTAAAGATTAAATTTCGAGAAAGATTAAAATAAAATATCTGTCATAATGGATGCGTTCAAGTCGGCTAGCTTATTCGTCAAGCAAATGAATATGATTGGTTGTTATTTATAGAACCAACCAATCCCATTTAATCAAAGATGCGTTCTATTTCATGCATGATGCGCGTGATACACCATTTAAAATTTTCACTTTTCACTCTCCATTCTAGGGATAAAGTTTCATATTGCTATCCAACTTAACGGAATTTTAGAATTCAGAGTTGACAACACTGCCCAGGACTTGGATTCTACATTCGAATGAACATCATACAAGTTGTAAATCGGTGGCGTCAGTGCTGATTTTAATACGTCTGTTGAAATTCGGTTAAGATGCGATCAGGTATCAGGTACGATTGACGAGCAATCGACGAGGTGGGACGTGATCTTTCTCGATAATCATTGTAAAGTGTTTACGAAAAATAATTGCAAAATATTGTAAGAATGAAGGCATCGCTGGATCCGATATACGTGCAGGTATAGCATGTTGTTTTGTAGTAAAAATTGCATGCGTGGTTTAAATAGATCGTACAACCGGCGAACAAGTTGTATTAAAAATCGTCTTTAGAAGCTGCACAATCACTTAAAAAATTTATTTTAAGTCTTTTTATTCGGTTTCTTGCGGGACACCACTCGTTTCGATAATTCTATGAAGATTGAGCAGATATGATTTTGCATATAACGTTGACCTTTAAAGTATTTGTATGATATAGATCAATTAAATTATATATATATATATATATGTATATATGTTCGTGCATCAATTTGACATCTCTTTTATATGGTCTAAAAAAAGTTTTTAAGCGTAAAACAAATTGAACAATTTTTTGCGTTAAATTCTATGATATTTTTATTTTTATATAAAGTAGCTCTCAAATATGGAACAAATAATTGAGTAACTTTTACTGTGTTTGTACAACATTTGTTCTCAACACGAATAGGTAAAATTAAATTTTATAATTTATATACAATAATTTTTTTAACTTTATTATATCAAATAAATTGTATTTAATATATTTAAAAAATATTTAATTTGCATGTATAAAATCTTTGAAAGAAGTAGTAAAATAGTATAAATATTCAGTGCATTTCTTAATTTATGTATAATTTTGAATTTTGTTTATTGGCTTTAAATTATTTTTGTTTAAAAACTACTGATCAGATATAATTTTGCTAAAGAAAAAGCATTGCTTCTTTTGATATAAAAGAATTAAATTATGTTTTCTGATATCTAATTTGATATTTATTATTGCTTCTTTCAGGAATTTTTATTTAAACAATCAAATACATTTCAAGTATTCGATTTGAAGACTCCTGCATATATTCCTGCTGCTTGTAATCTTCTTGTGGCTGACAAGAAACGAGGACTACTTTACATAGGACATGATGATAAAGTTACTGTCTTAAAGCCAGCGGAGGAGAACAATGCAGAATGGAAGATAGAACTTCAATTACCAGGCGTTATATCAAAGATTGCAATTAATTGTGATTATAATTATATTGCTATAGGCATAGCATTGAAGCCTACAGTATTGATATATGATGCCCATTCACTAGCTAGAAATGTATGCACGTAGCATATTTTTCCAGAAGTCTTAAAAACAGATCTCGAAGTTTTATCCAGTACTATAGAAATCCAGAAGTTATATATTTATTATTAATTAATGCATTAATTTTTTAGAGTCTCAACCTGCTGCTTGAAATAACACCATCGAATAAGGTAGATAGCTACATAACAGACATACGATGGAATCCTACTGTACCTGCGACGCTTTGCACTGTTACTAGTGATTGTATTATTGGTAGCTTTCAACTGAAGATAGAAGAAGAAAATCGTGTACCAAAAATATCTGTACTTTCCAAAGTGTCGAACGAACCACAGGCTTTATGCGCAGCTTGGAGTCCGAAAGGCAAACAAATAGCGGTGGGCTGCAAGAATGGAGACATTGTACAATTAAAGCCAGATACTTTGAAAGTTGCTAGAACTATCACAGGTCCTTCACCATCCATGGGAGAAGTGATTAACATCCTATGGCTCAGCAATTATCAATTTTGTGCCGCATATCTGAATAACGAGCGGCATATAAATGTTCTCATCGTTGACGCACCGAAAGGAGAAACAAATGCTATTTTTACATGTTATGAAGATATTACATATGGTTTTCCCGAAGCTGAAGGAGAGGATAGCGTTCCACGCTATTATTTTGAACATATACCGGAATGGGGACTTATCATAGCGGGTAGTAGCACCAGCAGTGAAATAGCTGTATTAGGTACTACAGACGGTGGCGCGAATTGGAATCAATGGCAATTAGTCGACAGTGGTAGGGCTCAATTGCCGCTGATGAGAACTACGGAAATTTATCCCTTGGGCCTGGCTGTGGACAAGTCTCCAACTACCAAGTTACCATGGGGCACGGATTCGACATTGCCATATCCAGTTCCCGTTTTACACATTTTTGGAACATCCGGGAAATTATGTAGCTTCCACATGGTTAATCTGGCATCCAACTGCCCTGCCATTAATGTCCCTCCTACGGAAATTATCGCGCCTCCAGCACCGTTACAATCTAATACTTCTGTAGAAATATCATTTGCTATGAATGCGGTTACTAGCACGCCTCGTTTGAAACAACCGGAGATGGCGCCAGAACGCTCAAAGCCTGCTCCGATAACAAATATATTTGGCGATTCTCTGAAGGCGGCGGGATTTTTTCAACCACCTGTGGAGCAACCAACGGAACAGCCAAAACTACAAGAAGAAAAAGCTGTGCCACAGATGATTGTAAAATCAATTATGCCTAAGGAACAACCAGTATCAGAACCTATAAAGACGGAAACCAAGCCGGTTGTAGACAAAGAAGCAATTTCGCCACAAGTAGCGGAACAGAAAGCTTGTATAGACGATAACATACGAATGCAAGCTTATATACAGGAGCAGGCATTGTTCGAGAAAGAACTGCGAAGTAGGCTGGAATCACAGGTGTGGGAATGTGGTACAGACTTAGAAAAGAAACAGCTTGGAGAGATGTCCGTCATCATAGAACAGTTTGTGAGAGATTTAAAGGACACGACGAACAGTCTGTCCAGCGATATAGCATATTTAAAGGCTTTGTTGCTTCAGTCATTTGCATGGGTTGAAGAAACTAAATCGAAGAACGCGGCCAGTGTTGATATCACCACTAGAAACTGCAGCGAAAACAGTAAAATAGCAGATCTGCAACGGTGGTACTATTACACGCAAACGCAACTGAATCAAGTTAGTAAAATCTTGGATCTAGAATGGTCGGACCACAAAGCGCATGTAAAGTCGAAGATGAACATTCCCAACTTAGAGTACGTGTATCAGAATCTTCTAATGCATAATAAGATTATTGCAAAAGAAAAAGAGAAGATTGAGCAAATTTCGCGACGATGGAAGTCTCTCAATCGCTCATTGGCAGCTAGTGGTGTGTCCAATCTTAATCGTTCAATGGCGAGTCTGCATGTGAGTTCGCCAAAATCGCCAGCTTCGATTATTCGAGGAAAGACCGATGTTATAGATGCCCGTTGCAAAACCATCGCTTCGAAAACTCTGAGTTTTACACATGAAAAGCAGCTCAAGTTAAGGGCATTGCTCAACGAATCATCTCCAAGAATTATTAAGCCAGTCAATCCATCACCAATTCAGGATCGTTTGAAGGCTACGTTGTCTTCCCTGGCGTCTCTCAGTCCTGTGATCAATGAGACTAAGACCAAACCCGAGCCGCCGATTGTTAAACAAAATATCACTATCAAACAGCCGATCGAAAAGCAGTCGAAATCGCAAAGTCCTCTCGCTTCGTTGAACAGTATTGTTGCGAGAATCGGTTCATCCGACACGAATGGCGTCCTTGTGCAAAACAAGGCGCAACAGAAGCTACTTCCAACAACCGTTTCTTTTTCTGGTGCAGTTATTTCTACCAAGCAAATGGACAAAAAGCCCGTTATGCCAGCAGTTCTCGCAGTGTCTCAATCTAAACCGAAACAGGATCTGAACGTTAACTTTCCAACATCTATCACGTTTGGAACGTCGGCGCCGAAATGTCAAGATAGTTTTTTTTCGAAATCTCTCATAGATGCAACTGCCAGGAATAATAAGGAATTGGCGAGCAGTGATAGCATCTCTAAAGCTCCGGAATCTGCTTTATTCTCGACCGGATTGTTAAAAGACGTGTTATCAACAGAATATCCATTAACGGAAACCACTCGTATGGGAATCTCACGTAATCTTTCATCGCTCTCTGCGGTGCCAGCTGTAAAAACGGATGCTGCTGTTACATTCAGTTTCGCTAACATGACTCCGCCTGTTACAAAAAGTTCGTCCTCTAGTACTGCGCTTGACATGATGTCCTTCGCTTATTCGAAATCCATACCCCACACTCCTACTATAGAACCCACGATAACAGTTCAAACAATACCAATGCAAACACCGATAGAACTGTCGGCTTTATCCTTGGGATCTCCTAGCACGTTGACTCTTCATCAAGTTGATCATTCAAGCAACAGCGCGGATGGAAAGGTAAATACGATCACGACTTCCAATAGTTTCGCTGCAGCTGCACCTATTATTACAGCACAGACTTCCGCGACGACTGCCATTGTTACATCCGTTATGACTCTTGGCGGAGTTACCATTAGCGTTGTAGATGCGAACGCCGTTCGTAGATCGATGACGGAGATGCCATCCACCAGTTCAGTCGTCATCGAGAAAGTCACTACGCCTGAAGTGAAACCATCCACTTTTGGTACTGTAGCTGCCCAGGTTCCGTTAGCCGCAGCACCAATATTTGGCGGCCAGACCATCATAAAAAATACAGCGACAGTATCAGAGACGATCACACTGCCCGCTACGACTACTTTCGGCGCAGTTTCTTTCCCATCGATTACATCTACTTTCGGAACATCAACCTTGGCGCCAACTACCACGTCGGTATTTAGCGGATTCGCAAACACATCAGCGGGTGTTACTACCAGCTCTTCGGCGATGCCTGCGAGCAGCACCGTATCTCCTTTCCAGACTTCCCTAAGTAAACCAACGTTCGGTGAGACCACCACCACTAGTATGCCAGCCGTAAGTTTTGGGATCAGCTCAACCAATGCCACCTCTGCAGGCACAATTTCTTTCGGTATGCCTGTGACAACAACAGCAACTTCGATCACGCCAGCGTTCGGCAAGAGTCCGATAGCATCTCCGGTATCGAACGCGCAGTTCCCAGGTGTACAGACGCCCGCGTCGACGGCGAATATCTTTGGAAAGCCGATAATCAGTCCTGCATCAACGCCGTTTGGTAATACCTCGAGCTCCGTATTCTCCAATACGCCCGCTACCTCCTCGAACACCTCTATATTTGGAGGTAATAGCATGAATTCTATCTTCGGGACGACTTCCTCAAGTGGAAATATCTTTGGAGGTAACACAACAGGATTCGGTACAACCTCACCAGGATCTATATTTGACGCCAATGCTTCGAAATCCGGTATTATATTTGGTGGAGCGACAAATCCACCTGCTTCTCCATTCGGTAGTGCGACAAGTAACACATCGCCGGCGGCAGTTAGTGGTTCTCCTGCAAGCACAAATGTCTTCAGATCTACTGTGCCTAATACATCTCCAATACAGCAACCTATACTCAGCAGCCAACCTGCTTTTGGTCAAGCTCCCGCTTTTGGTGCCAAGCCAGTGTTTGGATCGTCACCCATCTTTAGTGGATCGAAACCCGTTTTTGGAGGTAGCGGTTTTGGTTCACCTCCTACGTTTGAGTCTCCTAGCATAGGTAAACAGTTGATATTATTATAACATTCTCAAAATGCGAAATATATATATGTATCTACTTTTGAAGAACAAAATATGAAAGATCTTTTCTATGTATTTTATAATTTTTTCAACTTCAGCTCAAATGAATAATTACATTATCCTGTATCTATTAGTTATACAAATATAAGTATAATAAGCAATAGGAGTATTGTTTATAATACTATTGTTTATAATAAGAAACAAATATTATAAATAGGATTTGGAAGTCCATCTGCTATGCAAGCTGGTTCTACAATGGAAAATATGCCAAAAGTATTTGGAGAAGTGACAGGTAGCAGTACCTTCGAATCTTTAGCCAATCAATCAGGTGGTCTCAGTTTCGGTAGCTTAGCTCAAAAGAATCCAGAACCAGAGAAACCAACATTCACTGCGTATGTAGTAACTTTTGCATCAATAAATTTTCAATTGATTTTCAAATCAAAATAATAAAAAGATACAGAAATCATTTTGCAAATAATAAATTATCATTTTATTTCAGCGGCAGTTCGTTCTCCAGTTGGAGATGAATAAAATATGGTGTTGCGGCAGATTACTTTCCAAACTGTCATAGCAGAATAGAAAATTTCTATTGAATGAAGAATTATCAAATTGCAATCGTGTATATACAGTTTTACATTCAGAAAGATGTACTTTTTATGAAAAAAAAAAAAATCATCTATCATGTCTTATACCTTGTAATAAATGAGAACGGATCTAGGTTTTACAATAAAGTATTTTTAATTAAATCGAAAAATTAACTGATTGATATTATAAATTAAATTTGAGTGAAAATCATAATGCGCGCCAGCTCTCGTGTTAAACATGAATGAATGAAAGTTATGATTTCTTTCTTTAGTGAATATCCATCTCTATTACATTATTTGTATAATTTTATTATATTTTTTATTCTTTAGTTTATATAACAAGACGCATCATATAACAAGATTGAAAAACAAAATTAGATTTTTCATTTGATTACTGTTTCAAGTTATTTAGAACATTCATAATCTTCTGTTCAGTATTTAGTGACATTTAGATGATAAATTTAAAATCTTATCTAGGCTAATTGCAACAAATATCTTGATCTTTCTTGTTATCTCATACGATATCACAATAATTTCTCGATACATAAATCGGCAAATTTGTTTAAATTACATGTTTTATTAACAAATTAATTCTCTGCATCAGTAGATTAAATCTTGATCTATTATATAAAGTTACATATAAATTAAATGAGATTAAAAAATATTAAATGATTATTACACAATAATCATATGCCTCTTTTGATGGCTTTCGGTGCAATTGACACTTTGATAGGTTTACACAAATCAATCACGCATGGATCATCTAAAGGTGGATGTGTGCAAATCGATGATGAAGGTAACAGCAATGCTAGAGAGATTTCTACATTACAAGGCTCCATCCACACTTGATGCGATAGTAGAACTGTCGTTCTCAATCTGTAATCTTTCTGATTGGACTGTTGCATACGCAGATCTGACTGTCGCGGTAATAGTAATTGCACTTGTTGATCCGGATGTCTCAGCTTTATTCGCAGAGTAGAAGGATCGCGTAGATTCAATATTTTGGCGTTTAAGGGAATTCCCAGCAAAAGACCACCCGTGAATTTTAGTGCAGCATCGGCATCGCCTCTCGGTTCCTCGATGTATGCTCGACAGAAGCGCGTCGTCGCTGACGGTCTCGGTAATCGTTCTTCCCCCTGTACCACAGGCGTTAAAAGTAATGGCAATAAAAGCCGCGTTAAGGAACCCGGTTTCACGTCCGCCAAACTGGGTATTTGTAGAACTAGAGCCCTGGAGAACGGTGGTAACTTTGATGTATCTTGAGGTAAAGCATCTGCTTCAGATAGAAAATAACGAGCTAGTGGTAATGCGCTGCCGGTAGCACTTTTAGTCACCCTAACTAATTCTATAGCAAGTGCTTTCAACCACATATCGTTAGCCAATATAATATCATTTTCGTCTAATCCACTAAATAAACGTTGTAATCTAAAAAATGATAAGTATAATTTTATTTATTTTTTTTATATAATTCTTATTAAATTTGTTTTATTATAATCAAAATTATATAAAATATCAAAACACGATTTCTTTAATACATATTAAAGGTACATACTTTTGTGTATGCTGAAGAAGAACGAAAATATTGTTGTTAGCATTCGGCACTGGATTCGCCGAAATAGACGTTGTCGAAGACACAGAACATTCTTTGAGGACTGACTTCAATAGCAGCAGACATCGAATATACAAAGCGGTGAAACGTGCTGCACCTTCCATATGATGATCCATCTCTGCCATACGATCAAGATCAATGGCTGCAGTTTCTAAAAGCTGCGTATGAACTCTTCCTCCTGGTCTAGCATTCTCGATTCCAATTCCCATCTTTTCCAAGAACTCTCGACCACGTTTATCCCTGTTCTCTTCATTATCCATATCTTCCATTTTGATTCCTGAACTAGTAAGTGCTGGTCGTAATCGTGGAACTAGATGCGGCATAGTATCGCGTAAATAGTGATAGTGTTTAGAAGCATGCTCTGTAAATAGAGCATGCATACTTGGACAGTGTAATGCTGCGTTGAAGATTAAAACAAGTACACTTGCATCTGTTATAAAAAGTTAAGGACATTGGAGCTTCAAAATTTAATACTACATGACGAGAATTGATATAAAGGATACAGGATGGTTCATCCACATCTGGTTCGGGTGTGTCGAAGAAAGGATGTCGGCCAAGAAGTTGTGGTACTAGAGGCAATGTTAAGTATGGATGCGATGCGCCTAATTCTGCTAAACAACTCCTGATACTCTCTCTGTCCTGAGGGTACCGAGATAAATTATCTAGTAAACGATTAACGCACATGTAAAGACAATTTGTGGTAGCGAGATGACTAGCAGCTAACATAGCGTGCAAGCCTTCTCTCACTTCTCCCGAGAAATCTTCTAAAGCGCCTAAAATTGTTTCCAATTGATCCTCTTGAAGGGTTACACTTGACGACATTTTCTTTAAAGATTCGATAGCTCTTAATCTGACATCCTGAATTTCATCATTAAACATGTCCACCATAAAGTCCAATGAAATTCTAGCTATACTTGGTTGTTCTAACGAAAGTGTACAGAGTGCTTCAACTGCTGCTGTTCTTACCTAAAATAAAATTTATTTTTAATCGATATGAGAAATGATCATAGAAAAAAGTTCAATTATAATTAAACTGTTTTTAAGTTTAACTATCTAATATCTAATTTGAAAAAACGTGAAGTATAAATTTTTGATTCAATTATTTAATAAATATTCCATGAAAATTCTCAATTTACATAATGTGATAAATTTATACCTCTAAAAATTCATCTTCTAAACCATGAATGAATGCTCCACAAGATCCACTTTTCTCTTCAACTTCGGGTCTGTCTGCTTCAATTACTTTTTGTTTTTTATCCAAAGCTTGTTCTATGTAACGACGTGACACACTTTTCATGGTTCCCAAAAGGGACATTGCTGAAGCTCTAACACGAGGTGATAAATCACCCATAAGACTGCAAATTTGTGAAAAGGCACAATCTACCATCCGTACATCCTCTCCGTCAGATCCAACAACGATACTATAATATATAAAGAAACATGTAAAAAAAAATTAGTTGTAAGATTTTATTTTTTGAATATGTTTATATTTATATACTGACTTTTCTGGATACTCCCGGCCCAAAAGATAGATAAGTTTAAGAACAGCTCGGCGTACAATCTCATAATCATCGCCAAGAGCTGCACAGGCTTCCTTAAAAAAACTCGCAGGGAGTCTACAACCTCTATGAGAATGTAATTCTGCCATGGTTTCGAAAGCTTGAGCACGAACCCGTGGATCTTGAGAACGGGCATAATTACCAATTAATGTTAAGGTATCATCAGCGGCATTTGCAGTTAGATAACGTCCGATAATCGAAAGACATCGCGTTTGAACACCATGCCATGTGTCAGGCAAATGTTCTTGTGCAATCTTCAATACTAGTGCTCTAAAGATACAAAAATATTTCTTCTCATTAATTTATCAATAAAAAGTATTTTTATTTTATTAACTAAAACAAATATTTAAATTAAAATATATATATATATATATATATATATATATGTGCATAAAAATTACATTTTAAAGAAAAAAATAGAAAGAGAAAATATAATATATATATATATGTATGTACACCTTTGATAATCTCCTAACTTTAATAATGTTGCTAATCCCTGACTTTTTACTCTATGTGATTCCTCGTTCCTCAAAAGTTCAGCTGTTTCATTCACAATTTTTGCTTTTTCCAAAGTGTCAGGCGTTACTTCTCCTAATTCAGCGAACACCCAGAAAATCTTGGCTCTAACTGCAATTTCATTTTCGACAACAAATCTCTCTGCTAATTTCTTTATAGCAATGGGAACATCCTCTGGCGCTATATACGCTATAGCATCCGAAATACGAACAAGCAATTGCAATGCATCATTTCCACTTTTACATTTTTCCAAGCATTCTATGTAAGCTAATGCTGAGCTACTGTCAGTACCATTCTTCGAACCAGACGTCGATAATAACCTTAAAGTTTTTAACCGTTTGATTGGAGGCTCATTGACAATCTGATTAAAAATTTTATAATTCATTAAAATAATGATTTAAGTAGTTATGCTGTACAAATAGAAAAAAATTATGATATAATATTACCGCCTGACTCTGATTAAATTCAGCTAGTACTCGTTTTTTTATTAAAGCTGCCATTTCTCGGGGCCAATGTCTTATTTCATTATGAGTTTAAACACTATCTCTTCTCAGATTAATTTATAATTCTGACATATTTTGAAAGACCTGCAATATATGTAATATAACCTCAATGCATTACAAATCTAAAAAACATATACACATATATATACAAACATTAAATTTAGTATACAGTACTGTCAACTTTAGCAGATGCACAAAAAACTAGAACACCGATGTAATTTATAGTATAAATCGATTAAAATATTTTCAGCGTTAATAAAAATTTAATCCTTTAAGGTTATGAGTTTATCAATGTAATAATAAAGATTATGTAATTAAAAGGATTAAATTATTTATTAATACTGAAAATATATAAAAACTAATTTGCAATTGAATTGCACTCAGTGCATACCAGTGTTGCACTAATTTTCTTATTAGAAAACGTTACAAGTTGAATCGAGAGAATTACAATTAATTTACATTATTGTATACTTAATTAATCTACAATACAATTAATCTCTTTCCGATTCTAGAATTGGAAAGAGATGAATAAGTTGAACCTCGCTTAAATAGAGTTAACTATGAATTGTGGAACTGGTCTTAAACAGTATTTGATCGATAAATTAATTAAAATCAATTTGAATTTGTCAAATGACTCCGGATAAATCAACAGGAATGGCGTTCAACAGAGTATCAAACATGAAATTTTTTTCCTAGGATGAAAAGTGAAAAGTGGAAAATTTTTTCATTAATTTCAATGGTTAAAATTTTTACTTTTCACTTTCCATCCTAGGGATAAAGTTTCATTGATACTCAGAATGTTTGCAACTGTTGGAAGTTTTCTTCACATTGATTTGATTATGTTTTTAGATCAAGAAGAAGTCCTATCTTAGCAGAGAATAATACAGTTGTAAAACTGTTGTATTCTGTTGAATGCAGCCTATGGGCCTGTTTTTTTGGCTGAATTTTTGCACCAGTTTATCTTTATTCCTCTTTTTTCCTTCTGGAGAAAAAAAAAAGAAAGATGAACTATGCAAAAGTTTAACCAAAAGAACAGACCTCAAGGAGTCGATTCAATATCTTCAAACAAGATGAAAATTATAAAAGTGAGCAAATTTACTAGGTGTTGGTCAATGAAATTATTAGTATTCTAGTAAGTCCGCTCACTTTTGTAATTTTCACCTCGGAATCGATTCTGTATCTTCAAACAAAGTGAAAATTACAAAAGCAAGCAAATTTACTAGGTGTTGACTAATGAAATAATCAGTAGTCTAATAAATTCGCTCACTTTTATAATTTTCACCTCGTTTTAAGATACAGAATCGTTCTCCTAATGACATGGCCTCTTGACTGGCCTAGTTTCCACTGAAGATTTAAACCGATTAGATTGGATTAGAATGTAAGAATCAACCAACTACAGTCGAATATTCCCCTGTCACAGTCGAATGATAGGGGAATGCTCAATTGTAATTGGTTAGTTTTTACATTCTGATCCGGTTTAAATCCTCTACTAGGAAATTAGGCCACTGTGTAGTCAATAGGTCTGCTCGCATTGCTTGCACTTTTGGCACTCGACATCTTTGCTTTCTCTCTTTTTAAGGCAAAATATGTATCTATCTCATTTTAAGTGCAAAAATATTTGGGGATTTCATGCAACGCGAATAGACCTAATGCACCATCTGTCGATCTACGTCGTCATCCTGTCGTTGGTAACAAATTTAAAACGATTCTTAAATGCGGTTGTCCACTGTTCCGCGTGCGAGTTGCGAGTTCATGCAAGTTCGTGCAACGCAAAACATTGTTATACGTGAGTCAAGTCGGTCTCATCGTCTCGTTGATGAAATAAGAAGATAGGACGCACACGGATTATATTTTACTTCTTTATCACCACTTTTTGTTTATTTTTTACGGATTGATTTGATTCAAGAAATGGAAAGGACCGAAAATAGCTTCACGCAGTGGCGTAATTCTTCCAATTATCGAGTCGAAGACGATTCTGTGATAATCTCTGACAGCGAGGATGAGATTAATGATTCAAGAAAGAACGACAAACAAATAATCGTCGACGAAAGCATAGAGCTCGAGCATGATGCCGATAATTCTATCGAGGATACTACACCGAGGAAGTAAGTATTGATAAAATTATATAAATATTAGGAAAAAGTTCGTGGCGTTTTTTTAATGCCATCTAACGGGAAAAACACCTAATATATAAATTTTAACAATCACGTTAATTTCTATAAAAACCGGCCGGCTTTAATAGTATTGTCGATATACCGAGGCTAAATTCTGATGACATATCTATAGCTGTACGAAGATAATCCGTTTATTTGAAACGAAAAAAAATCTCGACGAACGGTGGTTGCCTTGTGATATCACGCGAACTTCCACAAAAAAAAACGGCCGTCTAGGTATATTGTCGATATCGCTAAATTTTAATAACGTACTTATATATAGTTACGTGAAGATAACAAATTTGTTTGAAACAAAAGAATTACCTGACGATTGGCGGTTGTCTTGTTTGTTGTGATACATTTTTTCGTTACAAAGAATAGAAATGACATTGGATGATAGGAGACTCAATGAATAATATTTATTTAATATTGATATTATAATTATCATATGTAATAATCATATGTCAATTATTTACAAATGATATTTTATTTTTTCATTTACTGAACAATAGAAGAAAAAACAGTAAATGCGAATAGCTATAACGCGTATGAATTTTTCGAAACGATGCTAACTAGTTGCCCCCACCATTCCATCTTTCCGATCCCGTTTCTTGAATTTTCAATATCCATAATATTTCATAGAACCATGAGAATACAAATGGTCTGTTTTCTGTTCCCGCATTAGATTGTTTTAGAACTCTCTTTCTCGCTTAAAACAAATATCAAACGTATATCTATCTCACTTTAAGTTGCGAAAGTATTGGTTCAGCCACAGAAAAAAAACCACTTGTATCAAATTTAATGTATCTGGAACTAAAAAGTATAAAATTTTATGAAGTATATTTTTAATTTATATTCATATTAATATATATTCAGTACATTTTTAATTAAATTTTATGTAGATATGCATGAAATTTAATGTAAGTAAACGTTAAATTTAAGTTATTTATACTTTTATTTGACAACATAAAATATTTTTAATGTATCTGCTTGAATTTTGCTTCCATTACATGTAATGGAAGCAAATTTTTTAATTACACTGTTAAAATGTTGAAATTTAATGTATTTTTAAGTTACATAAATTCAATTTTATGACACTAAATTAAATTTACTGTATCTGGAACTGAAAAGTATATTTGTGTACATGAAATTTAGTGTACTTTTCATAAAATTTTACGAAGTTTAATATATTTTTCATTAAATTTTACGTAAATTTGCGTGAAATTTAATGTAAATAAACGTTAAATTTAAGTATTATAACTTCGTTTTTATTAACGACATTAAATATTTTTAATGTATCTGTTTGTGACTGAAGCAAATTTTTGTTTTTTTTTTTTAACAGTGTACCAATAGAGTCCCGATGATCCGGGAGTAATCTAAGAACGATGATATCAATAATTGATATAAATATGATTATTAAATATATTATAAATTGCAGCATTATATATATATATATTTAATATATATATAAATTTATATTATAAATATATTTGGATAGTACATTATTACAATTATGATTTTTATTATACAAGTGCTGCATAAATAAGTATGCATACTTGTAATACTGTAATATAATGCTGCAAAATTATAATTTTTTTTCTCTACATAATATCATCTCTATTGATAATCAAACTTGTACGATAACATTAAAATCACAAGTTTAACAAAAAACGAGTATTACATTGTTTTTAAATATGTATACATATATTTACGAAGCTAATAAATTATAAAATTAATATTACATTATCAGTTTTTTACTCTTAGGTCCGATTGCGTTACTTCGTCAACATTATTTTGACATTAAGTCAAAAAGATTTTAAGTCAGAGAGTTTTGAGATTCAAAATTCTGTCTCTCTTTTGACTTTAAAACAGAAAGTTTTATGTCTCGTTTAAAGTCAAAGTAAAGTTTGTGCAACCCAGCGGCATCTACAATGAGATTTTAGTTTGGATCTACACTAGGTGTTTCAAACTTTAAGTCGTAAGAAATTGACCAATTATAGTCGAATGCTAGGAGAATATATGACTATGATTCGTTTATTTCTTATGACTTAAGATTTAAAAACTTATTGTAGAAATCCGGATTAAGACGTAAAATTTAAACTTTAAGCTTACTAATTGTAAACCGTAAGAAATTGACCAATTATGGAGTATTATAGTATTCTTCTCACATTCTATTGTAATTGGTCAATTTCTTACCGTTTAGAGTTTAAAGTTTTACGCCTTAAAATTTCATTATAGATGTCTTTAATCGGTGAGCCCTTGTATTTGAATATTCCATTAGATCTGAAAAAGATCGAACAAGTACAACATTGATTGTGAGCGCTCAGCAAGCGATTGTAGTAAATGCGCTCAATATCTACCAGACTACCCGCGCCATTCATTCAAAAACGAGAGAAATTTTTTTTGGGGGAGGGGATTTATAATAAAATTCCCCAAAAAACATTACATATGATAATTGTGCATGTAATTATTATACATATGTAATTATGCCAAGAATAATTAGTTTCTTTTTTCATTATTTACTTTCAAGATCATTTTGAGACCAGTGAATGGCATTTTCAGAAAAAATGTTTGTGGCAAAAATCTATTTTTTTTGTGTGTGATCCGAATTTGCAATAAAAAGTACATATTACATTTAAAAAATCTAACATTCTGTTTGGATAATCTATGTCTAGTTGGAATCGGAAGTTGAAAATATCACCATTTGATAGAAGAATGTATCCGATTTGTTTATCAAAGTTTTTTTATAAAATAAAAACACAAAATAAATCTTTTTTTTTTACGTACTTTTGCCATAAGATTTTGTCATAACTAAAATTAAGAGACAAACTTTGAGTATTAAATACGAAAAAAAGGTTTATATTATATATTATTCACAAATTCACTGTTACCAAGATAACAGCTTAAAATGTTTATTAATGGAAAATATAAAAGTAATATTTTTTATTATATAATTTTCAATTTTTAATTGCAACAAATGTTCGAAGTGTCTCCCATTTGATTCAATATACGCATAGATTATGGACTATCGCACTTTTAAAAATCCCGAGCAGTTGCGAATAGTTTCACATCAAAGATGCGTTGGAGTAGCATATCTTCGATGTTGATCTGAATAAATTAAAGGAGTTTTAAGTGTCCTTATAAAAATCGAGTGACTCGAGAGATCGTGTTCAAGTCCTATTAATAATCTCAATAACAGTGGATTTGTTGCTATGTTTATATCAACTTTTTTTTTTTTTATTTGGTGAGGAACTCGTCCTTAAAGTTTGTCTTTTAATTACATCTTGTATATCGTGTTTATTATAAATATTTAAAATTAATTGAAAAAATTAACTGAAATATAAATTA
>Ga0157364_1001142_pt1 | contig 21689 bp, 8 predicted proteins | sample AttsexASBM2_FD_111476 | JGI IMG/M metagenome (GOLD analysis project Ga0157364, IMG submission 111476) | Fungus gardens microbial communities from leaf cutter ant in Ribeirão Preto, State of São Paulo, Brazil - Atta sexdens ASBM2 | ecosystem: Host-associated > Fungi > Mycelium > Unclassified ...
CGAAAGCGCCCGTTTCTTAACCCGCCATATCAGCGACACGATTAAGAGCTGGGACGATAAATTATTAGTGGAACAGATCGAGATGAATATCGGTAAAGATCTACAGTTTATTCGTATCAATGGGACGGTGGTAGGCGGGTTAATTGGCTTAGTACTGTTCTTTCTCTCCTTAACTCCGCAAGCTTATTTCTACATCACCTCCCACTAGGTGGCTTAGCTCCCTTTATTGGGGAGCTAAGCGTGAATAAGAGCGCCTTAGCGTGCTAATGCAGATGGACCGTTACCTCACAGGATAATCCAGCAGGTACACTCACCTGATCATCAAAGGTGATTTTGACAGGTACGCGTTGCACCACCTTAGTAAAATTCCCAGTTGCATTATCGGTGGGTAACAACGAAAACGTTGAGCCTGTTGCGGGAGCTTTACTTTCTACGTGACCGGCGTAAGTACGACCGTCATTGCTATCAATAGAAATATCGACCCGTTGGCCACGTTGAATCTGACCCGTTTGCGTTTCTTTAAAATTCGCAACAACCCAAGGCCTTTCATCTGAAACCATACTCGCTATCGTTTGGCCTGCTTGTAACATCATACCAGGTTGAACACTGCGATTACTGATTGTACCCGCTATCGGCGCATAAATCCGCGTATAGGAAAGCTGGAGTTTTGCCTGCTCCAATTCAGCTTGTCCTTGCTGTAAATTCGCTTGCGCCTGAGTGATAGCGGTTTGTAGAACAAGTAATTTTGCTTGCTGCGTTTTCAACTTCGCTTCGGCAGAGGTCGTATTGGCTGTCGCGACAGAGTCGTTCATTACACTAGTATCTAGATCGCCTTTTGATACATAGTTTTTTGATATCAATTGACGGTAACGAGAAAGTTGTTGATGAGCGTTATTAGACGTTGCCTGTTGAGCCAGTATTTCTGCACTGTACTCTTTTAGTGAGGCTTCTTGCATTTGGTAATTTGCTTTCGCGTTTGCCATTGCGGCCAAGAGTTGTGAAACATTTGCTTCGCTCTTATCTAAAGCGACAACCCATTGACTATCGTCTAAAACCACTAATAACGCCCCTTTTTTTACGCGAATATTATCTTTTAAATAAGATATTTTAACTCGCTCATTAATTTGAGAACTGATATTGGTAATATCAGTTTGCGTGTAAGCATTATCGGTTGATTCCTGAAAACGCCCTGACATTAACCAATAGAGATAGAGAATGGCCGTTAAGATAAGAAGCCCGATGATGATATATTTCACTTTCTTCATGGTGTGATAACACTCGTAAAAGTTGTAAAGGAGAGGCATTTCCCCTCCTGCTAAACAATTTAAATGATTTCAACTACTTGTTTACCGAAATGGCGACTATTCATCAGATCCACAAAAACCCGTGGTGCCGCATCGAGGCCTTGAGTAATAGTTTCTTTATGTTTCAGTTTGCCTTGTTCTAGCGCGTTAATAAGCCAACTGTCAGACTCTGCATAATCTTTAAACCATTCCGTCACTAGGAAAAAACGGTTTGTTGGTGCATCAGGAAGAGAAGAAAAAAACTCAGCAGGGCCTGATACTGAGGTGGTCGAATGACTATCGTAATGCGCAACGCTGCCACAAATAGGTACTCGTGCTCCTTCATTCAAATAACGAGCAACGATCACTGATAATGGCCCTCCTACGTTTTCGAAATAGATATCGATACCTTGTGGGCAAGCTTTTCTTAGTTGCTCTCGAAAATCAGAATCCTTATAATTAATACACTCATCAAAGCCTAATACCTCCACAACATAACGACATTTTTCTGTTGTACCGGCAATGCCGACCACGCGACATCCCTCAATTTTTCCTATCTGGCCGGCGATGGAGCCTACGGGTCCGGCGGCTGCCGATACAACCATTGTCTCGCCAGGCCTAGGATGGGCAATACGGTGAATACCAAAATAAGCAGAACGCCCTGAGGTCCCAGCAGAGTTCAAAAATACCGACTCGGGTAGCGATGTTGTAGGTAGCTTCCTTATCAGGAAATCTTTATCATCACCAATATGATATTTTTTCCATCCAGAATATGCGTACACACGATCACCCAGGGTGTAATTGGCATTACGAGAAGCAACCACGGTACCCGTTGCCTCACAAGAAATAACATCACCGACATTAATCGGATTGACGTACTCAGTATTCATATTTAAACGTGGCCTAACATAGGGATCGATTGAAATATATTGGTTGGCAATTAAAAACTCGCCCATTTCAAGGGGGCGTAGTGTAACGTCTTCGATCTTAAAATCGGATACATCAACTTTCCCATTCGGATGCTTTGCAAGTGTTACATGTTTATTAGTTTCTGGATAACGCATGGGAGCTCCTAAATTTATTTTTTATAAAAAGATAATATTTTATTGTCTTAACTGCCGAACTAATCCGATAACACTTAAGTAGATAAGGAAAACAGTTAACGGCCAACCCAAGATAAAAACCACATAACCAATTAATAAATAATAATATTTTTGAAAAAAAAGAAGTAAAATTACTTTTAAAGTCAGCGCAACAATCCAACTAAGATCGATATTCAGCCAAGCCCTGCGATATTTCTCTGTTCCATATAAGGGCATTTCTTTCATTTTCGGGTTGGCTTGCTCAGCAAAATTCTGGATAGTCCGATTTCCCATCAACATGCCATAAACAAATACCAGCACAACCGAAACACTACCCGTTATTGAAAGAAAAACATCCTCTCGTTTAATAAAGAATAGAGATGGATAAGCATTCCATAAAAAATGGAATGCTCCAGAAAGGATCATGATACTTGAAATGGTATAGATATTACCGACAGAGAAATTCCTATTTAAATAGACTAGCCATACCGTGCTTAATATTAATGCCAACCCAACCCCATAAATCATCTCTCCGATATTGTAAATTACTAATGGAAGAATAATCGTCATCAAAATGTAACGTGATAGGATAACGTCTTTAAATTTCTGTACTGTCGTATTCATATCACCACACTTATTGTGAATTAAATAAATAATATTTTTTATTTAAGAACAGTGCCAGCAGTACACCCGCCGCCATCAAACACCCCATTGCAAAAAATAACATATTGAATGAGATTATTTCTGCCTGCTGCGTAATTTTTTCCTGTAAAAGACTATATATAGTGTTGAGTTGTACATCACTGCTATAACTATGGCCGTACTGTATCAATCTAGCAGTCATCTGTTGTTGGAAATGGGCAAAACCTGTACTTGATGAGGGGATAACTGACTGAATTTTACGTGCATTCCCCCAAGATTGACTCACGAAGATCGTGGTAAAAATAGCCGTCCCGCAGGAACCACCTAAGCTTCTGAAGACATTAATAATAACCGCTGATGATGCACTGTCTTGCCATTGGACATCACGTGTAGTGAGCATGGATAAAGGGACCATAATGAAAGGTTGTCCGAGTGCACGAATTAAAAGTGACCATTTCATTTGTGGTCCAGAGAAATCAGAACTCATCATACAATCCATAAAAGAACTTAGGCTTAGCATGACAAAACCGAAGGCCACGAGATATTTCAAATTGAACTGACGAGTGAGTTTCGGAATAAAAGGTAATAATAATAATTGGGGAAGTCCCATCCAAATAATCACACTACCTATTTGCTCAGCATTGTAGTTATGGATCAGCGTCAAATAATAAGGTACCAGAAAAAGTGTGCCGTAAACGGCTCCACCAAACAGTACAAACAACATACAGCCCATGGAAAAGCTCGGTAAGGTTAACAATCGAAGATTTATAAGCGGCTGTTTGTGAGTGATTTCCGATAAAATAAAGCCTAAAAATGCACAAAACGATAATGTACTCAGTGTAATAATTAAACTTGAGTCCAACCAACCGAAATGCCTTCCCTCTTCTAATACGACCTCGAGACACCCTAGCCACAGGATACTGCAGACAATACCCCCGACATCTCCTTGACGGATAATCTGCCAATTAATAGGAGGTTTTGCTGTCCCATATCCAATCAATACCATAGCGAGGATGGCGGGCGGTAGATTAATATAAAACAGTGCCCGCCAGGAAAAATGATCTGTTAGAAATCCCCCTAAGGTGGGTCCGATAGCCGGTGCAAATGTCGCGAGAACACTGAACATCGCCATTCCCATGGGCCGTTTGTGCTGGGGTAAGAGTTCAATGATGAGCCGGAAAGCGATCGGGATCAGTCCCCCCCCACTGAATCCTTGTAAAGCACGAAAGATAATCATCGACGTAAGATTCCACGCAAAAGCACAGCTCAGGGAGGCGAGGATAAACAGCAAAATACACCCTTGTGCATAACGACTCGTCCCCAGCGCGCGCGATAACCAACCACAGAGCGGAATTGCGATAATTTCTGCGGTAAAGTAAGCCGTCATCAGCCATGAACTATCATCCATGGAGGCAGAGAGTGCCCCTTGGATAGTTTTAAGAGAAGAGTTGGTAATTTGAATATCGAGTACCGCCATAAAGCCCCCCAACAGGCCACCCAAAATGGCGGCCCATTGACGACGTGTGACAGTTTGCTGTCCCCGAGTGTCTAGTCGCTGATCAACCATGTATCACCTGCCATAGACGTTGCCCTAAAACGGTCAGCCTCTGACGGTCCATCATGGTCAAATGATTACCGGGTGCAGTGATCACCTGTGTGCTATGCGGGGCTATACGCTGCCATCCTAACCCAGGCTCTACTTGTCGAAAACGCCCTTCAAGAAGTTCTTCCGCTTCAACTACATAAATATCCCCAGCATAGTGATCTAAACAATAAGCATCACTAGCCCATATATGTGCCTGTAAAATAGCAAGAAAAGCATTGAACTCCTCAAGGCTGAGGGCCTCTGGGATCAATCCCGCTTGACGAAACGCATTGAAGAACAAGGCCGTTCGCGCATTATCTTCTAATTGCGCCAATTGCTCGGCGTTGATATCCAGTGTTACCCCAGTAAAAATCCCCACTTTACGAGCGAAATAAGCGATACGGCCGACGTCAGTCAGGGCTTGGCCGATATCCGCTACCAAGTGCGGCGCAGGTTGATCTAGCACAACTAAAGTTGGATAGCATCCCGTCACATTAAAAATCTGACGTCCTATTTCTGCTGCAATGGTGGCCCCAAGTGACCAGCCGCCTAAAATAAGCTGAGACCGATAAATAAGACTTCCCAACTCTTGTAAATACTGAGCGGCGAGTGTCTCAATCTGATCATGATAATTTTGTTTCGTACTAAAGTCGGCAACTTGTAAACCATAAAAGGGGGTAATATCATCGAAAGCATCAACTAACGGCTGATAACACAGTACATTGCCTCCCGCTGGATGAACCATAATCCAAGTGGGTGATTTGTTTTCATCTCCAGTTTGGAAGCAAACTCTCGCCCCCCGTACAAGCGAGTGGCTAACCGCCTCGAGCCGTTTTGCTAATTGGCGAATGCTCCCTTGTTCCAATAAAACGCCCACAGGTAGAGACGTCTTAAAACACTGATTCACTCTCATAATTAAACTTAACGCTTGCAGTGAATTCCCCCCTAAGGTGATAAAATATTGATCGATATCTCTAACCTGATAGCCCAGTATCTGGCTATAGAGGCTTTGTAGCTGGAGTTCTGTCGCTGTGAGAGATAAGTGTTCCTCAACCTTTGCCACATTTATTGTCTGATTCAGTCGTGAATAATTGACCTTACCACTGGTGAGTCTCGGTAAGCTATCTGGCCATTGCCAAAGCGAGGGCATCATTATTCGCGTCAATATAGTCGCCGCTTTTTGTTGAAAATCATGTTGTTCAGCAGCATCAACCCCGGCCACAAAGGCCACTATTTGAGCCTGTTCAGGAACTGAATACACTACCGTGATGGCAACGTCGTATGCCTGGTTGAGCTGAGATAATAAAATCTCAATATCACCTAAGTTCACGCGGTGCCCACGGATTTTTATCTGTCGATCTTTACGCCCTAGAAACTGGATGACGTTATCTGCACGGATAATGCCTCTATCCCCCGTACGATACACCGGTTGCGTAGCGTCGAACGGATGCGGCACAAAAGCGGGATGGTTTAGCGTATTGCAGTATCCTGCTGAGACTTGAGGACCTATAATGCACAGCTCACCAGGTATTCCAATAGGTAGCGCTCGTAACGCATGGTCGACCGTAATAACACGCATATTGGGTAAAGGCGTTCCTATTGGCCAGTATCCACGCTTTTTTTCTTGATGAGAGACTTCATAGCAACATACTCCAATCGTCGTTTCAGTCGGACCATAGTGATTAATGATACGACAGTGTGGGGCGAGGTATTGGACTCGCTCAGTCAATGTGCAAGAAAGGTTTTCCCCCCCAAGGATCAATACGGACTTAGGCAATAAAACGTGAGCCCGCTCTGTCGTTAACAACGCACTCAGCCAAGTTGGCGTGATTTTCAGACAATCGATAGGATGAGTAGTCATCCAAGAAATAAGGTTTTCAGGGTGCTGATGAAGTGTCTCCGTAATTAATACTAGGCTCCCTCCGTGGCATAAAGCGGGAAATAGCATTGTATGAGCGAGATCTGTGGAAAACGCCGAAATCATCCCATATTTGGCACCGTTAGGCTGACCTAAAACCCCGCGGATATTCTGACAATAGTGAGCTAATTGGCGGTGGGTGACCCTCACCCCTTTGGGTCGCCCTGTACTCCCAGACGTATAAATGATATAAGCCAACTGGTCGAGGCGACACTTCACTAAGGGCAGTTCATGAGTCACCTCATGAAGCTCAGAGACTTGGACATTAAGCGTCTTAACAGAAAATTCAGCCTTAACAGAATCGACGACCACTGTACTAATGCCGGCATCTTGTACGATAAAGTCAAGGTACGACGCGGGATGACTCGGATCCAAGGGAACATACCCCCCGCCAGCCAGCCAAATTCCGAGAATAGCCACCAGATACTCGACGCTCTTTTCAAGGTAAATGCCTACCGGTTCACCTGGGATAATTCCGTGTTGAAGCAGAGTACTTGCTAATCCTCTTGCCCGAGTAACTAACTCACCGTAACTCAATTGAACGTATGGATCACATACCGCGAGCTGTTCAGGTACATGCGCGCTGTAGCGCAAGCATTGTGTCAATACAGTCTCGATATCTAAGCTAGGATGAATAGGTAGCCAATGCTTTTTTTGCTCTTCCGGCCGTAACAATTCAATCGTCCCTATCGTGCTACCCGGCGCTTCAACCATACGCTGTAGAAAAAGGAGATAGTTATCAAGGAGAGTGCTTGCCGTGGCATCAGTAAAAAGTTGTTTACGATAGTAAAGCGTCAATAATAATTGACCGTTATCCTCTTCAACCCATAAATTCAAATCAGCCCGCGTGATGCCATAATCAATTTTAAGAGGAGAATATGTCAGATAGGGATTTTGCCGAAAATGGGGGAAAAGTTGATAAGTGATCATTACTTGAAAAAGCGGCGTCACTCGCGGATCACGCTCACTGCTAACACTTTCTAAAATATGCTGGAAGGAGACCTGTTGATGTTGTAAGGCAGCCTCGCATGCCTGTTTCGTGGCGTGTAAAAATTCGCGCAGCGTATGGTGAGGTCGAACGTTGCCGCGTAAAGGTAGCGGATTCATAAACAGTCCGAGCGTATCGAGCGTGCTCGACTGCCCACGGTTGGCAAATGGCGCACCAACGATCAAATCTTGCTGCCCACAATAGGTTGACAGCAGCCACTGCCAGTTAGCCAATAATGCATGAAAGATTGTTATGTTTTCTTGTCGACAGAGCTGTTCAACAGCCTCCTGTAAGCCTTGAGGTAAGACCCGGGTAACCATTCCCCCCTCATTATCCACTGGAAGCGCTCTAGGAAAATCCGTCGGCAAAGCTAGTACTCCCTCGACTCCTTCGAGTTGGGTTTGCCAGTACTTAATGCTCTGTTGATAACGGGTCGTCCGTTCCCGATTCACTTCCTGTTTGGCATAATCAATAAATTGTGCTGGGGCCAAGCTAAATTCCTGCTGACCATTAAGAAGTCTGAAGTAATTCTCCATAGCACTTCGGAAGAAGACATTCATGGTCCAACCATCAGAAATAATATGGTGGAATGTCGCGACCATGACGTATTCTAAGGGCCCACGGCGAAAGACCGCCAAGGTCCATAGTGGTCCTGTCGTAAGATCAAAGGGTGTCGAACTCGTCCGGATCGCATACTCTTCAATAAGAGCTTGCTGGGCATCACGATCCAAGGTTCGTAGGTCTTCGATCCTTACATTGATCGGTAGTGCAGACTGAACGACCTGATAGATCTCGCCCTCTTTCTCGACGAAAAGCGTTCGTAAAAGCGTGTGTTGCTTACTTAAATGTATTAATGCCTGTTCAAATACAAAATCATCCAAGGCCTGTTGTAAATGACAGGTCACGGCATAGGGGTTATTACAATTACTCGCCCCCTTTTCTGTCTGGCTCATTAGCCAAAAACTTTTTTGAGCGCGGGTGACGGGATAAAGATATTTTTCTAGCACTTTTTCAACGGCAATGTCTGAAGCACCGTTGGATGCCATTAGCTTCTTTTTGGCCGCCAATTTTTTTAACTCAGCAATACTGAGAGAACGAATATTACTCACTTGAGTGCTCCTCGAAACCATCCTTAAACCTGCACCACGGCGAAACGTGGTGCAGCAGAGTATTAGCTATTTTCTAAAACTGCTTCGAGTTCGAATACGATCAAATCTGCCATGCCACGAATAGTCTGGTTTTGGTAGAAAAGGTCGACACGGATATCCGTCTCTAACGCAGTAGATACCATCGAAACGACCTGAACAGCTAAAAGTGAGTTACCGCCTAACTCTGTAAAGCTATCGTGTACACCAATACCTGAAATCCCGAGTATGGACTGCCAAATTTTGGCTATCTCAACTTCAATGTCATTTTCTGGTGCGACAAACTCAGTTAAGAGTGCAGGACGAGTATGCGCATTAGAACTGCTCTCATTCTCATGATTCAGTTCAACGGTACGTTCTGGAATGGCCTCGTAAACCAAATGCGGTAAATTACTGGTCACAACCACTAATTGAGGTAAATGAGGATGGGATAATTGACGCTTTAATGCTTCACGCCCCTCGTAATACAAAATATCTTTATCCGAAGGATTCACTTTCACCACATCAGTGCCCGCTGATTGATTTGAACCGGTGACTTGGTTATCCGCGGTCATTCTAATTAACGTATACCCTTCCAATGTCAATAATCGTGTCCCTTGCGGGTCGTAAAAAACGATATCCATGACAATCATATTGTCACCGCTCTGATAAGGCTGACGTATGCGCACTCCGGCGTAAGTTTCTGCGGGGATAGGCCGATGGAAAGTCACCTTACCATAGCTAATAGGCAGGTAATTATCCTCGGTAAGCGGGATCAAACAACTGATTGAAGTGGAGTCCACCAAGGCTGGGTGGAATGCCCAATGGTTCAGGTCATCAATAAAGCTTTCCGCAAGATGGTTGTGCACTAACCATAAATTATCGTGACGATATATTGCACTTTGGTTATCCCAGCGACGGCTTAAGGTCAAAAACAGTTCGTCACTGTTCGCATTATCTAATCCATGACTCATTGACGTGATCGGATAGCACTGGGTACACAACGCTTTCATCTGTGGTAAATCAGTAAAGTTGATGGTTTCTTCACTGGCTCTTAACTGCCCGAAAGCATGCTCTTGCCAAGCCATGTCTCCAATACCGCGACTCTGTACCGTAAAATGATACCCCCCGGTTTCAGGCGTCACCACTAAACGCATCGCTCTTGGCCAATGGCGGTGGAAAATAACCGGAGTTGTCAGCATGATATTTTTGACTTGGAGCGCTCGTTGCTCACTAAAGTGACGAATATATTCGTGCAATACGTTAAGTAACGTTGTCCCGACTAACGCCGGTGTAGAAGATAACTGATGCTCATCAATCACCCAGTCACGATTGACTGACAGATTAATCGTAAAGATTGACGCATTACCCTGCATCTCTTCGCGGGTCAGCAATGCCTCTTTTTCGGCGTCATTGTTTTCAATGGCGGTTGTTTTCTTCTTTTTAATGAGATGATTTGTCCATCTTGCCGCCATTCCAACATCGCCCCATTTCCCCCAGTTCAAAGAAACAGTGTGCCCAGAGCGGTGTTGATTACGGTAATGTGCAAAGGCATCCATAAAGGCATTCGCTGAACAATAATCAATACGTGCCACATCTCCGACGATGGAGGTAATTGAGGAGAATAGAATAAAGAAGTGTGGCTGGCGTTCGCTAAGAAGCTCATCCAAAATAAGAGAGCCTTTAACTTTAGGATCAATAACCGCGGCACAATCCGCATCGTTTTTCAACGGAATGATTCCGCCCCCCGCAATACCTGCGGTGTGGAAGACGCCGTGGATTTGAGGGAAAGGAGCTAGTGCTTCTGCCATCGACTCTGCATCACAAATATCCACGCATAACAGATGAACCTGATTGCCCCGTTCTTCCAGACGTAATATCCCAGCGATTTTTGCACTTGTCTCGTCATCAACAGCGTGCGTTGTCACCCACTCTTGCCAATCCTCTCTGGCTGGTAAACGACTGCGGTAGGTTAAGAGTAACGTCGCATTGCTAATTTCTGACACGTACTCCGCGACCAGCATACCTAATCCCCCTACTCCCCCTGTTATCAGATAAACGCCATCATCTTCTACATTGACAGAATCAGCCTCCGATAACGTCGGTAACGGGAGTGATTGGTAGTCTTCTTCCCAACGCTGATCTCCCCGTAACGCAACTAGCTGCCCATCTGTTTGCAATGACAATTCATCAATCAGTAAGCTTGCCAGCGTATCGTCTGGTATGGCATCACAAATATCGACCAAATGACAGTTCACCTCAGGATATTCATGGTAGAAGACTCTAACATTACCCGTCAGCAGCGCTCCTTGAGGCTGTAATATCGTTTCACCATGGATGCTGAATACCCGTCGAGTGGTGAATAATAACCTCAATCCATCGAGAATATTTTCACTGATGAGTGCTTGTTGCAGATACAGGGGACGATAGAAACTGTTTGCTGTTAGCCCCTCTGAATCACTCTTAAGCGCTGCAGCAGTTGTCTCATCGCTCTCCCACAAAAATAAAATATTAGTGGGGTGCCGCCCCAGACGTTCAATATGTTGCAGTAATTCCACATAACTTTCTCGGGAATCAGCATCAAGAGTGAATTGATTATCCTCATAACGATACTGCTCGCCAGGATAAACACTGTAAACACTTTCGCCTTGGTCGATCAGTCGCTGTCTTACTGCCTCACCAATACCTTGTTGGTCCATGAAGAGCAGCCAGCAACTCTCTGCTATCTCGACAGAGACTTTGGGGAGATAACGTGCAGGTGCCGTTTTTTTCCAACTTGGCATATAAAACCAGTTTGAAATATCCTTTTCTTTACGTTTAAGTGCTTGGTGGTCGGATCCCGAGGCCGTCCCCACGCTATTAGGGTGTATCGCAGGAAGGGTAAATTCTTTACGTTCGAACGGATAACCGGGTAACGATACACGACGACGCTGTTGTACACCGTAAAAAGCGGCCCAATCAATCGCAACATCGTAACTCCATAAAGCGCCTAAGCTATTGAGTAGCGTTGTCACAGTTTGTTCGACATCTCGAGCGCTTGGTAACGAACAGAATACAGCAGGTTGCTGCACATGTCGTAAATGCTGTTTAACCGCGGATTCTAATGAGCGCCCTGGTCCCACTTCTAAAAAGAGATAATGGTGACCATCGTCGTTTAATAGTGTTTGGCATGCGTGAGTAAATAATACCGGTTTTCTAACATGTTGAATCCAATATTCAGGGTCGCAAGCTTGCTCTGCGGTGATCCACTCCCCAGTCAAGGTTGATACAAATGGGATTTGGGGGGCTGATAACGTAATGGTCGACATCACCTCACGGAAATCTTCCAACATCGGCTCCATCATCCAAGAATGGAAGGCATGTGAAGTATCGAGAGGCTTACAAAAAATATTATCTTGCTCTAAGCTGTCTTGGAATACAGTAATCGCATTTTCTTCACCAGCAACGACACATAATCCTGGATAGTTCGCTGCTGCAATCTCAATTTGACTTCCTTGCAATCTCGATTGTAGCACTTCCTCAGAGAGCATCACCGCTAGCATAGAGCCTGCGGGTAACGCTTGAACTAAGCGTCCACGGATCGCAACTGCACGTAGAGCATCATGCAAAGTGAAAACACCAGATAAACATGCCGCGACGTATTCGCCGACGCTGTGGCCTAGCATGATATCTGGCTTGATGCCCCAAGATAGCCATAATTTCGCTAACGAATATTCAATCACAAATAGCGAAGGCTGTGTATAACGTGTCTCATTAATTAGAGAAGAAGATGAGCTTTTAACCTCTTGAAAAATAATATCTTTTAAATCTATGGATAATAGCTCTTTTAATATTCCACAACAAAGATCGACATTCTCTTTAAACTTAGGGTAAACGTCGTAAAGCTGGCGAGCCATGTTGATATACTGATTCCCCTGCCCGGGAAACATAAAGACTAATGAAGTGCGTTGGCGATTATCGCGCTGTAAAGGAGGAACCGCTTGAGTTAACTGCTTGAGTAAACCTTCTCGATCTGATGCAACAATATGAGAATTAAAAGCGAACTTACTGCGACCTGTTTGCAAGGTATAAGCAATATCCGCCAAATTCGCTTGAGGATTTTCCTGCAAATAGTGCTGTAAATTACTACGCATCTTTTCTAGCGCACTACTGGTTTTGGCACTTAAAGGAAAGAGAAGCGTCTTATCGGCCTCGTCAGTGTTCGCACGATAAGGAGGGGCTTCTAAGATCACACACGCATTGGTTCCCCCTACTCCAAAAGAGTTTACTAATGCACGATGTGGATGCTCGCTGGGGGGTAAAGCAGAAGTCTCTGTCTGTATCAAAAAGGGGCTTTCTGAGAAATCAATATTAGGATTTGACGATTCAAAATGTAAGGAGGCCGGTAAGGTACCGGTATTCAATGCCATGGAGGCCTTAATTAAACTGGCTACACCTGAAGCCGCATCGGTATGACCGATATTAGTTTTAACAGAACCGAGTCGGCAATATTGACGTTTTTCTGTCGTTTCTTGAAATGTTTGACTTAAGGATGAAAACTCAATCGGATCCCCTAAGGCCGTTGCCGTCCCATGAGCTTCAACAAAACTGATGGTTTCAGCCTCAATATCCGCATTTTTTAGCGCTTGGCGAGCGACTTCAATTTGCCCATCAATACTAGGAGCCGTAAAGCCCGCTTTGAAATGACCATCATTATTAATCGCCCCCCCTCGGACTACAGCATAAATATTATCGCCGTCTGCCACCGCATCTTTGAGCCTTTTTAATAGTACGACCCCCGCACCTCGGCTGAAGACCGTACCGTTAGCACGAGCATCAAAGGCATAGCAGCGTCCATCTGCTGACTCCATCCCCCCCTGCATATAGCTGTAACCACGTTTTTCTGGCGTATCAACCGAGACTCCTCCAGCGACAACCAAGTCACTTTCACCACTTAATAAGCTATTTACTCCCATAACAACCGCAACCATTGCGGTGGAGCAAGCGGTTTGGACATTAACGCTTGGACCTTTTAAGTTTAATTTGTACGAAACTCTAGTGGTGACATAATCTTTATCATTATTCGTCACGATTGAGGCGCCACTGGTGTTTTTTTGTACTTCAGGATGATTATGTACTTTGTTTAAATGCCAAGCAGTTCCGGTACCCCCGAAGACCCCCACATTCCCAGGATAAGTATTAGGGATATACCCAGCATCTTCAAAGACATGCCAGCAACATTCAAGGAAAACTCGATGCTGTGGATCCATAATCTCTGCATCCCGAGGCGTAATATCAAAAAAAGCTGCATCAAAATGTTGGGCTTTACCAATTATTCCGCGGCGTCGAATATAATTAGGTGATGTAATAAGCTCTTCATCTATTCCTGAAGATCGTAATTCGTCTTCCGAGAAAGTAGTAATAGTTTCTAATTCCTCAGAAATATTTTTCCAAAAATCTCGGAAATTTTCTGCACCAGGGAAACGACCGGACATACCAATAATCGCAATATCTTTATCACGGACATCATTCAATTTTTTCATTATTGTTACCTATAAATACTATTGATTAAAGTTAATTTTTCCAGAGTATTTTTTAACAAGATGATCACTTAATGCAGTAACGGTTGGATATTGAAAAAGCTCCATTATTGAAATGGGAATATTTAATTCCTTTTTTATTTCCCTGTGTACTCTCGACATCAGTAATGAATTCCCTCCAGCATCGAAAAAATTTTGACCTAATGATAATTTCTCAACATTGAGAAACCGTTTCCATATATCTAACAATTTTTTATCGATAACATTTTGCTTAGGGGCTGATAGATTATTCACAGGCTCTCCAAATTCACAAAGATGATTTTTCAAAACCTTAAGGTCTGCTTTACCATTAGGTAGAACGGGAATACTTTTTAATTGATAAAAATCAGAGGGGATCATATAAAAGGGTAAATACTGACTAAGGTAATCCCTGAGTATTGACACAGTAATCTCTTTATTTGGCCGTAATAAATAAAATGCTTCTATTTTAGGAGCAGGATCGCTTACCGGTATGACAAAGGCTTGATCAATATCTGGATGAGTCCGTAATTGAGTTTCTATTTCTCCCGATTCGACTCGATGCCCCCGTATTTTGAGTTGGCTATCCACCCGGCCAATAAATTCTGTCACGCCATCACCGTTTTGCCTCACTAAATCCCCCGTCTTATACATTTTGGCATCTGGCTTCTGACTGAAAGGATCTTCAATAAAAACCGTCTCTGTTAAGGAGGGATTATGTAAATAGCCTTGTGCTAACACCGTCCCCCCTAAGTAAAGTTCTCCGATTTCGCCCTTAGCCACGGGAACATAATTTTTATCGAGGATATAGGCATAAGCTCGAGGAATAGGATGCCCAATTGGCACCATGGGTATAGGCTGACCGGCTTGGCAATGCCAAAAGAAAGTAAAAATAGTCGCTTCTGTCGGGCCGTACAAGTTATATAAATCACCATTGAATTGAGTCAATAGCTCATCGACGAGGCTCTGATCCAGAGCCTCCCCTCCCGAGAAGAGATAACGCAAAGAGTGACATTCGCTTAACACGTTTTTGGCTGCGATCACGCGTAATGCGGTGGGGACAAACTGTGCCACGGTAACATTATGTTTGATAATAAAATCGGCTAAACGACGTGGATCAAAACGCTTTTCGTCAGAAATAAGGGCACAGGCGGCCCCACGAGAAAGAGGCCAAAAAATCTCCCATACCGAGACATCAAAGCTAATTGCGGATTGATTAAGTACGATATCCTGAGACGATAACCTGAAGGTACTCTCCATCCAATCGAGATAGTCGACGACAGAATAGTGTGAAACCACGACACCTTTAGGTTGACCTGTTGAACCGGAGGTATACAGCACATAACAAGGATCATACTGTGTCAGATGAGGCAGTTGTCCCGTAATAGGCATTTGCGTCCAAGGGAGCGTATGCGGATACACCATCTGGCAATTAGCATTATTCAGCGTGTTCGCAAGGTGTTTACCTGTCAGCACAATGCGTGCCTGGGAATGATTAATCATAAAAATTAATCGTTCAATAGGATAACTAGGGTCTAAGGGAACATAACTCGCACCCGCTTTCAGGATCGCGAGCATGCTAATAATCATTTCCGGACATTTTGGTAAATACAATCCAACACGTGAACCTTTCCCTACGCCTAATTTAATAAGATAGAGTGCAAGTTGCGTGGATCGATAATTAAGTTCAGAATAGGTTAAATTCCCGTCTTCACTTATTACTGCTATAGACTCTGGTACCCTGACACACTGATTCTCAAATTCAGCATGAAGATATCTCTCAGAAAACATATTCTGATCCTATAAAAATAAGAGTTGATTAACGTAAGGTAAGTAATTCTATATATTTATTTAGGATATTATTTATCTTTTCTATCGAATATTCCTCTGGAAGGTAAATGAAGGTTAATTCATACTGCTCACCATCTTGCACATGTAAATTCAATGCACTTCTTGCGTAATTACCCTGTATTTCTCTCGCCGAAAGATGAATCCCATCGACATCTATTGGACAGTCATGTCGAGTGAGGAAGTTAAAGCAATGACTGAAAAATAAATAATGCGCATCTTCTTCACTCCGTAATAAATTGATGACTTCAGAATAAGAATAATTCTGGAAATCCATTAAGGGGTAAAAATTATTGTGGCAATCTTTTAATATATTTTCAAAATCCTGAGAGTCATGAGTATTGATGTAAAAAACTGACATAGTTACAAAGCAGCCAACAGCACTTTCCTCCCCATTAAAATACCTATTAGTAATTGGGATCCCGATAGGAGACCAATATTCAACCATCTCTGATTGAAGTAAAATAAGATATACCGATAAAAAGTAAATAAATGGAGTTGAATTATACTGCTTACATTTCGATCTAATAGTGGAAGATATGTCTTCTGACAGGTAAATGCTCACCTTATTACAACGTTCAATTTCCATAGCTGGCTGCTGACAAGCCACCGCACCCGATTTTCGGTACGATCTTAATCGCCCTATCCAAAAATCGATAGTTTCTTTTTCAGTATTCGGATTTCGACTCAGCTCTTGCTCCACTAAGTACTCTTGGGAATAGCCTACTGTTTTGGGGAGTAAAGTGAGATGTTGGTATGCTTCGGCTAGATAACGGACAAATGCATTGATCGAGTCATGGTCGAAAAAAACATGATGAATGCTACAGAGTAGAGAGACTTTCCCGCTGGCGCTCTGACCAAATTGAAATCGTGCTTTACTGAGTTCAGACGAAAGATTATCAGTCAGCGCAAGGAGTTCAGATGCTGTCAATATGTCATTGTTCAAGGTCGAGTTTTCAACGATAGCTAACTCTGATGAATCGAAAAGTTCCCCGACGAGTTCATTGTCGTGAGCATAAAAGAATCCCTGATGGTTGATCAAATAACGGAGTGCATTTTTTAATTGCTCGCCATTCACCTTTCCTGAACATTCTACCAAAAAGTGTATCTGGTATGGCTGCACCCATTCCGTCATATATTGTAGTGTTAAAAAATAGCATTGCTGAGGGGTTAATTGCCGGTTGTAACCTAAGTGAGCTTTCGGCGCCGCTGTTATCGGTGCATGACTATAGTAAGGAATTTGGCTCGCTAATTGTTCCACTGTCGAATTAGGATTAAGTAGCTCACTATCCAACCGACAAAAAAATTGTTTCTCTACTTTGTGCCGCAATTGCATGAGCTGAAGAGAATTCCCACCTAAATAACAGAATTTGTCCTCAATACCCACCGCCACTACCCCGATAACCTCGGCCCAAAGGGTCGCCATCTCTTGTTCAAGTTCAGTGACAGGAAGTTTCTGAAATGTTATCCCAGATGTAGCACAAGATAACTCCGGCTTAGGAAGGCGATGAATATCGATTTTGCCATTCGCTAATAAAGGTAACTGATCGATATGCGTGATTTGGACTGGTAGCATGACCTCAGGTAATCGGTCTCGAAGAAAATGTCTAATACTTCGCAGATCGCTCTCTCTCCCAACAACCCATGCCACAAGTTTCGTTTGATGCTGGTGAATAATACTCTGGACGATGGCTTGTTCAATGCCTGGATGTTGGCAGAGTGCGGTTTCTATTTCTGCAGGTTCAATCCTCACTCCTGCAATTTTTATCTGTCGGTCAATTCGACCAAAACAGACTAAATTTCCTTGGAAATTGATTTTCCCCCAATCTCCAGTTCGATATCCTCTTATACCTTCAACGCTTTCAAAAAAGACCTGATTAGTTACGGACGTTCTGTTTAAGTATCCCTTAGCAATACCTGGCCCTAAGATAACAATTTCACCTTCCATACCTTGGGGTAAGGAGACCCCTTGATTATCGTAAATTGCAATTTGGCTTCCCGCTAGGGCCTTTCCTGCAGTGATCTCCTCATTGGGGAGTAATACTGACCATGATCCATTTCCCGTCGCTTCCGTTGGACCATATAAGTTAAAAGCCTGACAGTTAGGATGCATGCTGAACGTGAGTGATTTAAGCGATTCACTAATTGGCTCACCCGACAAATAGAGCGTTGCCGGTAGTGAATAACTTTCTTCCGACTCCGCAACAGCTAGAAGAAGTGCCCATACGGACGGAACGCAGTAAAGGCCATAATCTGGATGATCGGTATACCATGACAGTAATTGGCGGGGGTCAAGCAAAAAGGTTTCCGGAAGAATATGTAAAGTTTCCCCTCTCGCTAGGGTTGCAAAAAGCTGCACGACTGATGCAGCAAACGCTGGTGAAGAGAGTAAGGGAAGAGGAGTTTGGGTAAGAGGCCATAATTCGGTATTGAACCAGTTAACATAATAGTTAATATTTTCTTCGGTAATTTCAACGCCTTTTGGCGTTCCCGTTGAGCCCGATGTATACATAATATAGGCACATTCACTCTGCTGATGGATACGGGGTAAAACGGACTTACGAGGTTGAGCTGAAAGAAGATCTTCTACATAGATAAGAGTTAATCCCGTCTCAAGCAATGGAAACTGTCGTTGTGTCTCACGGTCAGTAACCACCACCTCACATGATGCATCATTCAAAATGGCGAGAACTCTATTCACTGGATACAACGTTGCCAAAGGAATATAAGTTATTTTTTCTTTTAATGCCGCGATCATAACCATCGGCAAATGGGGTGAGTTTTTTAAGTAAATTCCTATCTTGTTACCAATAAAGCTACTGAAATGTGAGAGTAGTGTAGATTGAATATGAGAAATAAAATCGACGAGTTCTTTATAAGAATAACGCTCAGCACCATAAATTACCGCTGTCTTATCAGGAACGCTCTGTGAGTTAATATAAATTGACTCAGTAATGGATTTTCTTTCCATTCTCTACCCTTTGGATTCGATTAATTTCGTGTCAGCTTTACACAAGATGCTTACAGTTTGATTACACTAATGAAGCAGCACTTAATGTTAAATAACATTAATGTAAAATAATGTAAACAACCACTTTTTTACAATGCTTTTCCGCTTCCTAAACAAAGCGATTTACGATTAATTGCGTTAACGAGGAAACTGGAGGAAATCGAAAAATCAGGACATAAGACCATTAAAACAATAATAAAAAAATAAAAAACCAGATAATAGGTAGAATTTAGTAATTAATTCAAAAATAATTAAATCCGTGGTGATTCCGTCAAAACAATGAATAACGTTCCAGTTAATGATACTGAAGGTGTCCTCCGAAAATTAGAGGTGTAAAGCTGGAATATTATTTTCTTATCTTAAGAAGAAATCTTAAATTAAATGAATAGAATTGATCATTTATCCATCAAATGAAGATGAGCTTTTAATCTTGATAATAAAATTTTTTTAGAAAGATAATAACTTACTATTTCATTAGAAAATTTAGTCATTTCAGAATGAACAAATCCAAGATAAAGTCTTCAAAATGGTAAATACAATATAGTCAGTTGATAAAATTATTCTGATTTTGTTTGATAAAATTAAAAGAAGTCTTCTATTCATAAAATTGTCATCACAAAAACTGTAGAGTCACTCCATGCCTGAAAAAAGAACTATAGCTCGTTTTGAAGACAGGATTGCCGGTAAGGAATCCAAGTTATTGATGCAGTTTGTGAGGTTTTTTAAAGTCCTTCTATGACTTCCGTTTCCGTGCGCTGGCTCTCCTGTTACGTTACGTGATCCGTTATCTGTAATGGCAATAGACCTGCTGTCCATCAGCATTTTTCACCGCAATAAAGTGTCCTAAGACTTAGCAACTCCCCCCCTTTACAACGCACCAGCGCTCGCATTGTCGGTGTTGATTTAAACACCATTTTCCGGTCTTTAAAAAAAATCCCGCCCCCGACCAGTAACGTCTAGGGTATATCCAGGTAGGGATAAGATCGTTTGCGCAGAGAGGGATAAACAATAAAGCTATGTTGAGTCTACCTCGCATCTGCGTTGGCTATTCTACGACGAGGATAAGATCCCAAAGTGTTGCAAGCCCTATCTTCAGTGAACAGACGATAACAACCTCAAGCGTCTTCTAAATCTGTTGTCGTTTTTTAAGTTGTGTGAAGAAGGGTTGAATAGCCGCTGAATGGATGACGCCTGGTTAGTATCACGTTATCAGTACACGCTGTAAACGCTATACACAAAAAATCGAACGATATAATCTGAACATCAGGCAACCTCTAGTAAAGCTGGGATATATATCACTGTCATTTTCGTAGTCGGTGGAATTGCATGATAAGCTCATTACGATAGAACACTCTCAATGAATAGGAATTATCACCCGATTACCGACTGCTTTATTGCTTTATATTCGATAATATCGTGATACCCAGTCCCAATCAGTATTCTGTAGCGGTCTTCGCTATGACTTGTAAGTGTTAAAAAAGTTGTGAGATTACACAACGTGGCACGAGCGTTAATGTTCTCAGTTCCTTTTAGCTAGGGTAATAGCTTCAAAGAATTCGTGTCGTTAACCTTCCTTGTTCCACAAAAGAACAGGCAACGTAAAGCATGAGATGTTGCTCGTTTTCATTAGGGTGTACCGTGCAAGATAGGGATTGATGTGTAGTATGTGAGAGGAGAGGCGTCACGATGCCCCCGTCACGTCGAATAGCATTATGATACTGTTACTGCGGTCATCAGAAAATGATGACTTACATGCTGATGGCTAAACGTGATAGAAACCTCAAGGGCATCAGCAGACAAAAGAAAGGAGAAGTGCCGTCCTCCTTGCTCAAAGAACGGCATTAAAGAACATCACTACTTCCGTTTTATCAATAGGTACAAACTTAAGGCTAAAAATACACCACTAGGTAGTACAGCGCCAAACACTGGCGGTAAGCCTTTCACTAAGCTTAACTGGCCAAAGATTTTATCCAATACATAGAAGACAAAACCAAAGCTTATGCCGGTAACCACTCGCTGGCCCATCGAGACACTGCGTAACGGCCCGAAGATAAAGGACAGCGCCATCAGCATCATTACGGCAACCGATAGGGGTTGGACAATCTTACTCCACATATTCAGACGATAGATATCTGACTTCTGTCCGGTCTGATCGAGGTATTGAATGTAATCGTGTAATCCACGAATGGAGAGCGAGTCCGGATCGAGCGCGACAACCTGTAACTTATCCGGGGTAAGCGCGGTTTTCCAAATACTACTGACTTGCTGGCTCCCTGTGATTTGCTCGGGATTTGAGAGGTTCGACTCATCGATTTGCGACAAATTCCACTCTTTACGATGCTTATCCCACTGAGCACTGGCCGCATAACGTACGCTCTCAAGTCGACGTTGATCGTTAAAATGGTAGACTGTCACGCCATTTAAATGGCGCTCATCTTGTAATTTTTGAATAAAAATAAAGTCATTACCATCCTTCGCCCATAAACCACCTTGGGCCGCGAGGAGCGAACTACCATCGATCTGTTCTGAACGGTAATTGTGCGCCAGTTGGTCGCCTGCCGGGGCTAAGAACTCACCAATAGCCATTGATAAAAAGACTAAGGGGATAGCGGTTTTCATCACCGATGCCGCAACTTGTAAACGCGTAAATCCTGCCGCTTGCATCACAACAA
>Ga0157364_1001143_pt1 | contig 21688 bp, 18 predicted proteins | sample AttsexASBM2_FD_111476 | JGI IMG/M metagenome (GOLD analysis project Ga0157364, IMG submission 111476) | Fungus gardens microbial communities from leaf cutter ant in Ribeirão Preto, State of São Paulo, Brazil - Atta sexdens ASBM2 | ecosystem: Host-associated > Fungi > Mycelium > Unclassified ...
AGGACCTTAATTAAGAAGAGGCTCCTTGTCGAGTTCTCTTGTGAATTCCCCACTTGATACTCTCACTAAGAGGTTTACTCCTTGTGTGATCATTTGTCCTTGTGATAAGTGGTTGTCACAACACTAACTAGATGAAAGATATTTTCACTGTAGCCAGTATTCTTTGGTCTCTACTAGGAATCCACTAATACTAAGCCATACATACTTTAAAAGTGACTAACAAAGATATTTGATATTTATATAATAATGTTTGTTAAAACAGCTGTCATAGCAACCAGTCATGATGATTCAAGACTAAGACTTTAAGTAATAGCTTTATTAGAATATATATGTTACAACTTAAGACTGAATGACTGTTGTGGCAACCACTAGTCAAAATAATCAATAGTGCACTAAGTAATCTTATAGAGGCAAGAGTCTTATAGAAATCACAAGAGAACTTGACAAGAAGTTCCCGATGCATTCTTATACTATATATATACCATGAAGTCAACATGCCATAGACATATATCTTAATGTCATTTCTTCTAGTTCTTTTTACAATGTTCTAGGCCTATGATATAGTGTTATGTGTCTCTTCATTGTTCAAGAAATAAAAGAAACAGAAAATCAAAATCAAATCAAGGAAAATAGATAATAAAAAAAGAAAATCAAAATAAAATATAAGAGTTTAAGCATATTATAACAATAACTAGTTAAAAAAAGAACCTTATATTAGGTTAACACAAGAGAACTCAATGAAGTTCTTAGTACAATATATCCACCTAAATATACAATAGGCTGATGGTCTAATCTACTCTAAAGGTTATGTATTATACATAAGATCAGCATATAGTAAACATATACTATATAATATCATTGTTTTAGAACCTTCTATGTCCTTTTCTATATCATATGGTTATGTGACTGTGACTGATGTATAATATATTGTCACTGTGTATGTGACAGTCACATATAACATTATGCTAACCCTAATTCTAAGTTCTTAATAAAAAAATAAATAGAAATAAAAATAAAAATAAGAAATGAAAATGAAATGAATAAAGTTCTTTATTTTCAATTCTGACATTATACCCTCTTTAAGATTTCTCCTCTAGAAAAACTGACTTCCATTTTTATCAGTTTTTTTCTAATTTTTTTAAGTATTCTTTCTCAAATTTTCTATCATTTTATTTATTAGAACAATTAGATGAAAACTATAAGGTTTCATTGGAGTTTACAATCTCTAGGGAAATTCTAAGTAATATTGTCCAATAGTACTACATACACAACTCACCTTCAGAGAAATATCATATGTGACATAATATTATTATCACAAAATAAACTACTTACTTATTTGTGATATTTGAACCTTGGATGTACTCTTAGAGATTTAGGAGTAATTCAGAAGTTTCATAATGATAACAATAATGATTAAAATCAATACAGATGTTAATGATAATGAGGGATAATAATTGATGATTATTGATGAAAACTGATACTATTAAGTTTGAAGTCTAATTCTTAAATACAGAAGTATTTATACAAAATAGTAATGGTTTGTATGCAAGCTATTTCCATCACATGATCAAAACTTGTATCTGGTAGGGCTGTTATCTGTCATAGCAGATGTCAGGCTAATTTTAAAAAATATTAGAAACTGTTTGATTAGTGCTTTCCAATACAACTTTGATTATAAGAATCAATTTAGTTATTCCTAAGATAATAGCCAATGAAACTTATAGTTACTTGTAGTCTAATATCTTAGTAATCTGTTGCTACTTTTGTACATTCCATATATATCTGGAAAGCCACCATTTGGGGCTTTCCAGTGCAACTTAGTTTGTAAAAATTAGTCTACTGGTTGTAAAGATACAAGCTAAATGAAGTTTGTAATAGATATCATGTTAATTCCTAACTCTAAGTGTTAGATATGATTTATACTCACTGATTTTATCTACAATTGTCAGAGTTGCAAATATGGAACTATATTTCATTTTCCTTTTTTCATTTTCATTTTATTTTATTTTATTTTTATTTAGGGTTAGGGTTTAGCATTGATGTCACATATCACATAACACTGTCACAGTAACTGTCATACAATCATGTGATTATAATAGAACATGGTAGAACATTTTGGAATAATGATGTTATACAATGTGCTTAACACATATTAACCTTAGGATTTATACATAGTTTTTAGAGTAGGCTAGACATAGTAGTAGCATGGACTACCTAGTAGAGTAGAATGTTATGGTATGCTTAGACTCTTATATTTTATTTTTATTTTTATCTTTATTTATCTATTTTCTTTGATTTGATTTTTATTTTTCATTTTATTTCTTGTTCTTTTATTTCTTGGACAATAAAGAGGCATGTGACTATGGTTACATGACATATTATATAATACTATGTTATAGGCTTAGAATATTGTGGAAATAACTAGAAGAAATGATGTCAAGATATATGCAATATCACTTCTTTCTCTCATACCACTATCTTGTATAGTAGTATCTAGAAGAGAATTAGTGAATACATTGAATCACTCCACTTCTAAACCTCAAGCAATTAACCAAATGCTTTTCAAACAATACTTAATGGATATTAAATTCAAATTACCCAGAAGATGCTCCCTATTACCAAGTATTAATAGTTTAAGAGAAATGTCTACTAGTTCCACTGCTTTCTTAATGAATTATGCAAAACACATACAAGCTCAGTTAAAAAAGTTGACATAGGCAAAACAAGTTAAAAATAGGGATATGAAAGACTTCTCTCTATTAATAATACATCATTTTCCCCAAGTCTGGAACCTTTAGTTATTCTATATTAGGCTAATTAACCTGCTAACCCATAACTATGGGATAGTAAATTTGCTTCAATTTCCTTGTTCAGTATTAATGAATACTTAACTAGAGATGTAAAAAATATTGCATATTCCCTTTATATATCAGGCATGGTTTACACTAAAGTTGAAAGTCTGTGAGATGGACTCAGAGATGTGCAGACTTGTGGAATGATCTTGGCTTTAGCTTATATGCTGTATCACCTATCTGCCATGTGGTTGCAACTTCAGATAATAGGAAAAAGTCTGAGATAGGAGTGAGTGCTGATTTGGTGTGTTGCTGTTGAACACTGGGGATTGAGTTCAATAAGAGTTTATCTTTGTCAATTATCAGACTAGTAAATTATAGTATAACTACTAGTCTTATATACAAGTTCCTGCTATAGAAGATGCTTGGAGTTTTATTGGTATGACCCTTATTGCCCTGAGCAGAGGTTTTAGTATTGAGACACTGACAGGAGTATGACTCCACTATGGAAGGCTGAGTCGAATAGGAGTATTTCTGTCATGGAAGACAGAATACCTGGATGATTGCATTACTGCTAGGAGGCATGTTGTGAGTAAGGTGGCCGCTATAAAAGGCAGGCTTTATTTGTTGACAAGGAATGTACTATAGAGATGTGTTTTCTAGATGAGTAGACTTGGCATATGACATTATAGGATGGTCATATTTATTAAACAATAACTATTAGATGACAGGAATACTAAGGATATGTGGATTTTAGTTTTGTGGTCTAGGAATTTATCAATATCATATATGAATCTGGTTAGGACAAGTTAATAGCTAATAACAAGGACAAGAATTTTAGACAATATATTTTGTCCTAATTCAACAAGAAATCTATACCTACTCAAAACTAACTAAAGATAAACAGATGGACATCAGAGAATTCCTCCTCTTATTTCTCCCAGGCCAAGCAAAAGTGTTATGGTCAAATTCAAATTTTTCAAGAAAACACAGCCATCAAACACCAACAACTGCTCCTATCATAAGCTTTTAAAAGCAGTGTTGAAGATATCATCAAAATCAAGGATATCTTCCCCAAACTGCCCTTAAAGAAAATCATTGAAATTCATAATATTGCTAACAACAAGGAAAAGGACAAACTGAAATTCAATATGACCATCAAAAGTTCTTCTAAAAAACAAGTAATTATACTAATGAGTACAAATAATTCCAATATAATTATCTCACAAGCTAATGTACACATCTCAAACATCAACAGACTTCTGAAAGATGTGAAGTTGGAAATATCTGCTGATTTTATTTGCTCTAATAACAAAAAAGTTATCATTACTACTAATAAAGTAGCTGCTATGTCAGACTTGAATATAATTAAGAGATATATCAAGGAATTAGACAATATTGACTCAGGGGAAGTTATGAGCTCCCAACTCCCTCAATCCAAGTCATATCTCAAAATTCTAGGAGTATTCTACTATTACAAACTCAAGATCTTAGAGTAGGTTAAGAATAAGAACCTTGTATTGGGTTTGACACAAGAGAACTCAATAGAGAACTCTGTATAGAATAGTCTACCTTATATACCTGAAACTACTGGTCCATGCTCTACTACTTTAGCCTATCCTAAATGACTATGCATTTGCCTTAAGGTTAACATATATATAACATGCTATATAACATCATTCCTTTTAGAACCTTTTACTGTTTTCCATTGTGACATATGATTGTGTGACAATGACTGATGTGTGACACTGAGTCATGTCATGTGACAATTTGTAACATATGATGTCATACTAAACTCTAACCTTAGTTCCTAAAATAGAAAATAGAAAATAAATCAAAAAGAAAGTGAAAATAAGAAATAAAGTCTAATGTTTACAACTCTAACATTACCCCCCTTCAAGGTTTCTTCTCCAGAGAAACTAACTTCCATTTTTGCCAGTTCAAATATTTGTCTTCAAACATGCCATTATCCCACCTATACAATATCTTTGCCATATATTTTCCTGATAACTCCCCTTTTCTAAAGTCTCTTTCTTCCACCATATCTAACTTCTCCTGTCTTCTGACTTCTGCATTCATCCTCTCCTCAAATTCTACTACTACTTTTTTTACATTTTCTAGATCTTTCTCTCTTTTTCAACTATCATGTTCTGCTATAAACCTCTTTCATTATACTAAATACTTCATTACTCTCCATACTTTTCTCTTTCTACTTCCTATTCTTTGACTCCTTCTACTTTTACTAGCTTCACTTCCTCTATCTTTTGTCTCTTCACTTGTTTCTTATATCACACTACTTGACTGACATTCACAACTGGGTGAATTCTCATTGAAGTTGGAAATTGCAATCTAATTGCATTAGTAGAAACTATCTCATCAATAATATATAGACTAACATATTGATCTACTAGTTTCTTCACTGGTCTTTCTTTGAACATCAAATCTTTCATACTTAGCATTACCTTATTTCCCACTTTTCATACTTTTGCTTTCTTCCTCCTCCTATCTGCTTGTCTCTTCATTTCCTCTTGCATTCTCTTCAATGCTGCTTCTGCTTCTTCTTGAACCTTTTTCATTCTCTCTGTAAACTCCATCACTTTTTTTATCTTTTCTTTTCTTCTTATATCTATTCTTATTCTTAGTTTTCTTCCATAGTTTGCCATAAACAGAGACACCTTGGTTGTTGAATGTGTCTTGTTGTTAATTGCAAACTCAGCTGATGCCAGCCATTCTGGCCAGTCATTTTGCTGATAATCTACAAAGAATTAGAAATATTGTTTCAACTTCTAATTTATGCATTCTGTTTGTCCATTTGTTTGTAGATGGTATGATGTTGATAGCTTTGTTTTTATTCCTAACATGTTATTCAACTCCTTTGTTATCTCTGCTGCAAACTATGGTTCACTGTCTGACATAATACTCTCCAGCAACCCATGTAACTTCTACATATTATTTCTAAACAATCTCACCAACCCTTCTGCTGATGTTTCTTCTGTTGTTGTCACAAAATGTGTTATCTTGGACAATCTATCACAGACTACCAGGATTTCATCTTTCCTAGCTATCAATTTTTCATCCTCTGATATATATTACATTCTTCCACATATCACCCCATATTTCTCATTACTCTTGGCCACCAATAATTCCTTGTTACTAACTCTGTTGTCTTCCACTTTCCTCTATATCCAGCTACTGGTATATCATGATATAATCAAATTATTTCTACTCTTAATTCTTATTAGATGTGGTTCACACTTAAAGATGAAAGTCCATAGAGTTGGCTCAGAAATGCACAGAGTATAGAAACTCCATGCAATGAGCTTAGTAATGTAGACTTGTCAGAATGACCTTAGCCTTAAATTATATGTTGTGCCTTTTATGAGCCATGTGGTCACAATTTCAGAGGATGGCCTTGTAAGGAGTTATAAAGAGAGAAGTAAAGCATGTTGCTATTGATATCTGAGATTTAGCATTAACTTTAGTTGATTATTAGGCTAGCTATTACAAAGTAATCACTAGCCTTAAATACATAAAGTAGCAAAAGGAGTAATTAAAACAAATCTCTGAGTGAGTGTTTCACACTAAATAGAAGTTCAGATTGGAAAGGAGAAAACTCCATGTAAAGTCCAAGTAATCTTGTGGAGTTTGAAGGAGATAATTAGGCAAAAGAAACAGATAAAGATGACTGTGGATTCTGACTCAAATAAAGCCAAATAACTGTGGAAATTTAATAAGATTAAGTTTATTATAAAGTACCAAACCACCAACAGAGTTTTGGGTACAAATAAAGCCAAATAACCATGGGGATTTGATGTCATATTGAAGTCAAACATGTTTCAGACATGTTTCAGAGTTTGGAATATGACAATTCTTCATCCTTCAGTACATATACTTTTTCCTTCTTCAATACCAAATTCCCCTCTATTTACCATTCTTTCTCTCACAATACTTTTACTTTTGCTTTCTTTATCTCTTCTACTACTCTAACTATCTCTTTGTCTTTACCTCTAGTTTTTTTTATTTTTTCTACTATTTCTACTTTAGATTCTTCTATTACTACTTTTGATAAACTACAAATTCATTGGTCCTTAATTAATATTTGATTACTATTATCATTCTCTGTTCCTACTTTCTAGTCCAGTCTTCTACTTAGTCCATCTGTCTTTCCCATTTTTATCCCTGAAACATGTTTCAAGGTAAAATCAAATCTTGACAGATATAACACCCATCTTGCTTGTTTTCTGTTCAATTCCTATATTTTTATAAAATATTCTAAATTCTTGTAATCCATGCAGATCTCAAATTAGAACTTTGTACTCTCTAATAAATATCTCTAATTTTCCAACCCTCTTATAACTGCCAACATCTTCTTATTGTAAATCTTGTAGTTTCTCTTTATCTCATTTAGAGATTTTGAGAGAAATGCCACTGGCCTCTACTTCCCATTTTCACACTCCATTGATAAAACCCCTTCTGTTGTGTAATCTAATACATTTATTTCCATTCTTATTTTTTTATCTAGGTCTGGCACTGCTAATGCTAATTCTTTACTAGACTGTATAATAGTCTAGCTATTGCTGTGAAATCTTTAGTGAACTGATGATAATAATTCGCCAGTTCCAAAAACTTCTGTATGTCTTCAACTTCTTTTGGAGTTGGCCAGTCTAATACATCTTTCATCTTTTCTTCCTCCATCTTTATTCTCTCTAGTCCTATTACTACTCCCAAAAAACCCACTTCTCTAACCTTCCATTTGCATTTTTCTAATTTTATATATAAATCATTCTCTGCTAATCTCCTGATTACTTCTTCAACTATTTCATTATGACCCTCCTCTGTTTCTGTTCCTACTATAACATCATTAATGAAACTTGCCACCTTCCTAGTATTGATTAAGTCCCAAAGAATCTTGTTCATTATCATTTAAAACAGTGTTAGGAAGTTTGTAAGCCTAAAGAATATTACTATAGGTTTGAATGCCTCTTCCAGAATTATGAATGCTGCCTTTTACTTGTCTCTCTCCTTTATTTGTATATTATTATAGCACTATTGTAAGTCAATTTTTGTGAATACTTTCTTTGTTCCTATATTTTCTACAATGTCTAAGATTAGTGGTAAGAGAAAATTATTTTTTATAGTCTACTCATTTAAATATTGATAGTTCTGTACTATTCGCTTCTTCCCATTCTTCTTCTCTACAAAGAATACTGGTGTCATTTAAGGCAACTTAGAGGGTCTAATATACCTCTTCCTCAATTGTTCTATTATGAACTTGCACATCTCTTCTCTCTTCTCTCTTGACAACAGATACACCTTCCCCTTCTTCAGCACAAATACTTTCTTTGTTTCAATAGCATGATTCCATAATTTCCTTGTGGGCATTTTTTCACTAGCTTTTTTGCCAAAGATGTGAATCCACTTGTGGAATCTTTCTAGAACCAGTCCTTTTGTCTCTTCTTCATCCCAAATCTCCCACTCTTTTTCTACCTTCTTAACTTCCATTATCCTTTTCACTTTTGGTTTTTTCTTTCTTTTTCTTCTTGCTTCTTTTCTTCCCTCTTCTTTTTGTTTTCCCATTCATATTTTCCTTACTTTGGCCTCCATTGCTTTTCACACTCTTTTGGACATTTTGTCATCTTCATCTCTTCTGTTCTCCAATTAATTCCAGAATTGTGGTAAGTAAGCCATAGCATTCCCAAGATTACACTCCACTTCTGTTCTCCAATTACATCTATCTCTGTTCTTTCTCTATATCCCTGATAATATATATATTTACTTCCACAGTATTTTTTATTAGTCTCTCCTTATTGAATGTTCCATCCACATAGACCTCTCCATTTTCTTTAACTTAAACCTTTGTTTTTTTTGCAAACTCTGAACTCATGACTGATCCTATTGCCCCACTATCTAACAGTACTTCTACTATTACTTTTTCTTGTGTGTCTATTCTTTTTAGCTTGATTTTCACTGTTATCTCTCTTAGCATATCCTCATTGTTTAGGTCATAGTAGGATGTATTATCTATTAATTAAGAAACCTGTTTTTATTATTGAGACTCAATTAAGGATTATTAAGTCTTGGTCCTTATTTAAATTATGTTCATTCTCTTTCTCAACTATTCTTTGCTGTTCATTATTCCTATTCTTCATGTATTCTATTCTTCTTCCTTCCCCAATTCTGTTTCATGTTCCCTAATTCCTACAGTGTTTTGCCATATGACCAAATTTTCTACAATTGTCACAATTTTTATTTCCCTGATCCACCTCCATAGTATAGGGATCTCTTCTCATTCCTTATCTTCTGTCTTCTTGTCCTTGCAGGGGATTTCTAATCACTATTGTATTCATTCTTTCTACCCCTTCCATTAGAGTAGGTCCTTCTTGTGCTCTCTGTGTCTCCTGCCTCCTAGGCCAAACCTGATCTAAATTCTTCTTGATTTTTTACTATCCATATTTGCTGTTTCTGTCCTTGATTTCCTCCCTTCTTTCTTCACCTTAATCTTTCTTCCTCCCTTTAATGCCTATCTAGATTAATGGTATGGTTGTACCATTGCTTAATACTAGTTGAAGGCATTTCTGCCTCCATCAAATGCCTCCTAATCATCTCATTCATTCCTCTTTTGAATTCTTCAACCAATACTCTTCTTTTATATCCACTTCCCCTAGCTGTTTTTTTAAATTCTTAAACAAACTTCTCCATTATTTTTTCTCCTTGTTCTATTCTTTTAAGCTCTGCCACTTTTACTAATTCTTCATTCCCTCCTCCAAACTCTTTCTTCAATTCCAACAAAAATTTCCCTGATTCTAGATCCTCCAATAAATTTTCCTTCTATACATCTGCTAATTCTCCTTGCACATACAACAGTACCCATTGCACCTGTTTCTCCACTGTTGCTCCTTTCATCTTTATCCTCAGATATAACTTATATACTATAATAAATTCCATAACTCTACTTGCTTCTCCACTGAACACTAGTAGTTTGGCTATCTCTACATGAGATCCTCCTTCTACTGCTATCCCTCCCACTTCTTTTCTTGCAATTATTACTTATAATGCTGCTATCTGCTTCTACTATATTCTCATTTGCTCCAAAAGTTGGTTGATATTGAGTTGACTCATAGTGTTGTTGTTGTTGTTGTAGGAGAGAGAAGAGTCAATAGGTAATGGTGAAAGTAGTAGTAGTGTTGGTAGTAATGATATAGAGTGGTAATGGAGAGAATCCTATACCTGCTTCACTCTCAGACTTGTACTCCAAACTTGAAATAATCTCTATAAGTGTTAGTAGACCCTCTTTCTGTCCTACCTTATACTTTTTATTGACTACTTCAACTACTGACTACTGCTTTAAGGAAAAAGTAAATGATTTTAGTCTAAGAAGACTGTCCTACTCTAGACAAGATTTTAAGAACACTTGTTATTCTTCTGCATAGATAGATCACAAGTGAACCTATAGTACAAAGCTAATACTAGAATATTTGTAAAGAACACATCCATATAAGATTATTATACCTATTAAGCACTAGTGGGCTTTGATGCAAAATAAACAACTAGACTTTCCCTGTCTAGTTAGTATACCCCTTATTGTTATAGTGTGCTTGAACACTAATATTTTTCTTTGCTTTTATTTATTTTTCTTGATTTAATGTTTCTTTTCTTTTTATTTTATTTTTATTATTTGATGATGAAGAGGCATGTGACTGTGTTCACATAACATATCACATGATGTGAAGTCATAAGCCTAGACTCTGGGAAAAAGGACTAAAAGGATGACATCAGAACACATGTATATAGTATAGTGTTCTTATAGAAGATATGAGATTGATACATAGTAGAAGTATGGACTATACATGGACATTAGAGTAGGGTTATTTACTGTTAGCACAGACCATCTATCTATTGTATAAATAGAGTAGCAATACATTGGGGACTTTTTGTTGAGTTCTCTTGTGATTCTCACTTGATATCTACCTTGAGATTTATTGCTTGTGTAGCTATTGGTCTTTTGACTAGTGGATGCCACAACATTTATACCTAGGGTCCAGCTATTCTTTTTGACTAGAAGATGGTGTTGCTTCCTAGTTAAGGATGATAAAAAAGTAAGTAGGAAAGAGCACTAAGCTGGGTAGTTTCAGAAGAAAATCAAGTTCTAATATTACAAACTCAAGACTTTAGAGTAGGTCAAGAATAAGAATCTTGTATCGGGTTTAACACAAGAAAACTCAATAGAGAACTCTGTATAGAATGTTCTACCTTATATACCTAAAACTACTATGTCAAGATCGTCGATGGTGGACTTTGCTCATTTTTATTTTCTCTCTTATTTAATTTTTCTTTTTCTTTTATTTTCTATTTTCTATTTTTAGAACAACTCAGGTTAGGGGTTATCAGTCATGCTGTCACAAATTGATGGCATAGTCATAAGACTGATCACGGGACTTAGGAGAATGAAGTAGAAGGAACTAGAATAAAGTGACGTCATGCAGCATGAACAACACATGCTAACCTCATGTAATACTCATGGTCGTTTAGGGTAGGGTGCACAGTAATTAGCACGGACCATGGGTACTAGTATATAAGGGAGACTACTTTGTACTAGGAACTCTATCGAGTTCTCTTGTGTTACTCAATACAAGAGTTGTTCTATCACTTAAACCTTTGAGCTTTAGTTTATAACATACTAGTCCATGCTCTACTACTTTAGCCTATCCTAAATGACTATGTATTTGTCTTAAGATTAACATATATATAGCATTGTTATGGTCTCAAGACCTTAAAGTGGGTCTAGAAAAGGAACTTTATATAGGGTTACACAAGAGAACTCAATAGAGAACTTGGTACAGGATTATCTACCTTATATATTAAAAGCCTATGGTCTATGCTCTACTACTTCAGCCTATTCTAAATAACCATATATTAAACATATTGTATGATATCATTCTTTTCAGAACCTTCTATGCTCTTCCATTGTGATACATGATCATGTGACAGTGACTGATGTATGACAGTAATATCATGCTAAACCCTAACCTAAAGTTCTGAATAAAATAAAATAAAATAAAAATGAGAAAGAAAATGAAAATAAGTAAAGTCTACTGCTTTTAGCTCTGACAAATATGCTGTATGATATCATTTCTTCTAGAACCTTCTACTGTTTTCCATTGTAATATATGATTGTATAACAGTAACTGATATATAACACTGAAGTCATGTCATGTGATAATTTGTAATATGTAATGTCATACTAAACCCTAACCCTAGTTCCCAAAATAGAAAATAAAAAATAAATCAAATAAAGTCCAACATTCACAACTTTAACACCTACTTTTTAGAAAATACAAATATACCTGTTACTTCTAACATAATAGAAAAGATAATCAAAGGTACTCATATCTTCAATGATGTTATTTTAGCATCTCATCTTTGTGACATCAAGATGTCCTCTATTATGACAACCATTAGTTTAAGAATAACCAATAGCATACTAAGTAAACTTATAGGTGAAGTATTTTGTGGAGATCATAAGAGAACTCAACAAGGAGTTCTCAATGGATTGCTACTCTATTTATACTATACATACATGGTCTATGCTAATGATAAATATGTCTATGCTGATGTACATATGTTATCTATGAGTTTACCATACTGTTTTCACAAGATAAACACATTTCCTGATGTTATTGTTTAAGACTCATTTACCATATTCCAGACCTATAACTTTATATCATGTGATATCTCATATAACAATGGTCACATGCCTCTTCATTGTCCAAGAAAAAGAAATAAAATTGAAATAAAATTGAAATTGAAAATTAAAGAAAATAAAGAAAATGAAAAGAAAATAAAGACATATTAGAGTTTGAGTATACCATGACATCATCTAAGTCAAATATGGCTGTTATTTGGATGAATATCTGGGATTCTCAAAGTGGTACAAAAGTAAAATGTCTTATTAATAGATGTTTCAATGTAGGCCAACAAATTGCAACTATCTAAGGAGTAAACATGAATCTGAGTGTTCTTTAATGTAAAAATTATTGGACATGGAGACATACTACTTTTGCTTGCTATTTACATAGTTCTAGATGCCTAAAGTACAATAGTCTCCATAAAATTAAACATTACAGGAAAATAGTATGATATTGTAAAGTAAACTTTAAAACTAATCCTTCTAGACTTGAAACTAAGAAAGGAGAACCATGTACTCATTCATTCAAGTATGTTAATTACAAAGGTGAACACTAAGTAGATAGTAACAGTTGCTCCTTTTGGAAATACAGATTTAACAAAGAATAGTACACAAAGAAGTCTCAGGAGCTCTAAGAAATCAGAGCTAATTCAATTTGCTTATCTGTGAGCAGAGATAAACAATAATTATAAAATCTCTAAAATTATTTTCACAGAATGTTTAAAAGAATAGACTTCTTACTAATATAATTTTAGGAAATAACCAAAATTTTGATATATTATTACCTATCTTGGATTATGTTTACAAGATCATCTTCTTTGGACAACAATCATCCAAGGGTTATTACCTACATAAATAACAAGTTGGTCAAATTATGTTTTTTTTATTAAGAAAAGACATTTTCAATCATTGAGACATTAATCTTATTTCCTTTTTCAATTGCAGTATTATGTGTTTCATTCTTAATGTTTATTCAAATGACTAGCAGAATGCCTTGAAGTATTTCAAGAATACTGAGGTTAATTTGAACAATGTCTTAATTATAACAGGAGATTTCAACATCAGAGATAGTAATTGAGACCTATCATATCCTTATCATTTGATATACTCAGATATGCTTAGAGAAATAGCTGATGGTTTTAATCTAGAATTATCAATACCTATCAATCCAGTGTCTACTAGATACATAGATAACCTCCAAGACTTGAGTTCAGTACTAGATCTGATATTTTTCTGAGCTGATTCAGAGGAGTTCAATAATCATTGTATCTCACTTGACTTACATAATCTATCTAATCATACTCCTTTATCAGTCTTAATCATCATTGAAGAAGAGTTAATTCAAGAGAGAAAACAGACTATTATCAAGAATAGCAAAGAAGAAAAAGAGTTTGTCAATGAGCTTAAGATAAAAATAAGTGAAATAGACATGACTAATATTCTTGATAGCAATACACTGGAAAGTATAACTTAAGAATTCACTACTATAGCTGATAATCTTTGAAACAAGTACTCTAAACTTACCAATATCACCAAACAATCTAAAGCATGGTGGAACAAAGAGTGTCATAGGAAGTTGGCCAATTATTTAGAAGGAAAGAAGACTAGATTAATTACAAGAAAACAGTGAGAACAGCTAAACAAGTTTTTTTTGACAGCAAGACCTAGGAAATTGCTTCAACCAACAAGAGACATTAGGACCTCATGAGTTGGATCAAGAAACAAAAACTACCAACAACAGAAGTCATTAAATTCAACAGACTTCTTTATAATGAGTTAGATAAATTGTGGCAAGCACTTCACCAATTATATAATGCTGTTCAAGATTGACCTATCAATATATGACTCCTTGACAAAATTCCAATATGTCAACAAGCAGAATGGCTTCTATCCTCAATAGCTGAAATCAACAATGCTATCACAAATCAAATCAAAAAAAAGGAAAAGAACATCAAAAGAAAATATAAGAGTTCAAGTATACTATGACATCGTTACATAGTGTAAGGTTTACTATTTAGGAGTATATTAGCAAGGGAAAGTGTTCATGAGCAGATGTTATTCATATATTCCTTTTAATATTCTTTCTAACCAACAAGGAGTTTGACATTATCTTTATTCAAGAATCACCTTAGTTGTTTATTTGGTCAATTCCTAGTTCTTTATACAAAGAAGGAGACAGTTTAGTAGACACTCTGAATCATCCTAACTAGTTTACTTTTTCCAGGCTACCATTGGATGATAATAATCTTTTCAAAGTTATTTTGTATATCAACATTTGATTATTACATTTTTGATTCTCTCTACAAAAAGATATTTTCAATTATAAGAATATCTGTTGTTTTTCCTTTTTTAACAACAGTAACATTTACTTCATGATTAATATTTATTCTGATACTGTTCAAACAGCTTTAAAGTATCTCAAGAATACTAAGACTAATATTTGCAATGTTTTGGTCATGGCTGGCGACTTTAATATTAGGAATAGTAGTTGGAATCCTTCATTTTCTTTTCACTCTATTTATAGTAATTTACTTATGGACATTACTGACTCTTTGGATCTTAGTTTGTCAAAATCCACTGACCAAGTTCTTACTAGGTATTTGGATGATATGTAAAACACAAATTCTGTTATTAATCTCATATTTCTCAGGCCAAATTTCTTGGAATTTGATAACTACATCATTCATCCTGAATTTTGTTATTTGTCTGATCATGCTCCATTGATAGTTGACACCTCCATCATTGAGGAGTTTATTCCAAAAAAACAACATATAATTATTAAGAATAGTGAAGAAGAAGACAAGTTCATCACTGATATTATTAAAGCTATTAAAAAAATTAACACTGAACAAATCAGCGGTAAAGACTTGCTTGAACTTGTAGTTTAAGAATTCACAAATAAATCAGATATTATTTAGTATAAATATTCAAAATTCATCAATATCACTAAACACTCCAAAGCTTAGTAAAACAAGGAATGTCAAACCAAACTGGCAAAGTACAGAATGTCCAAACAATTAGAAGACTGGAAAGCTTTTGAAAACATTGTAAAGAAAACAAAATGAGTATTCTTTGATAATAAAATTCAAGTAATAGTGTCAAAAAATTGAGGACCTTAGGAACTCATGAATTGGATCAAGAAGCATAAACTCCTGGCTATAAAAGCCATTCACTATAATGATCAACCATATATAGAGCTTGATGATCTATGGCAAGCTCTTCATCAATCTTTCAACTTTGTACAAAGTTAACAGATTAACTCTAATATATTGAACAAAATTCCAACTAGACCTGCAATAACATGGGCTCTGTTTTCAAGTGAGGAATTCAAAAGTTCTATCACCAAGTACAACAATTTGTTTACACCTGGTCTAAATAAGATATCTTGGAAACATCTCAAAATAATTGTCAAAGATGATACATGCTTAAAGAATTTTGTCAATATTGCTAACATATGTATCAACTTAGGATATTGGCTGTCACACTTCAAAATTTCATTGTCTATCATCATTTCTAAGCCTAATAAGGCTTTATACAACTTATCCAAGATATTTTAACCTATTGTTCTATTGTATACACTTGAAAAACTCATCAAGAAAGTCATCAGGAAAAGATTTCAATTCCAAGCCATCTCAAACAATTTCATTTATTCTAATCAATTGGAAGAATTGAAGCAATAGCCAACTACTGATGCTGGTGTTATGATATATGTGAGGACTAACATTTTTCTTTTTCTTTTATCTATTTAATATTTCTTTTCTTTTGATTTTTCCTTTTCTTTTTCTTTCTGGATGATGAAGAGGTACATGACTGCAGGTCACATGACATATCACATGATGTAAGGTCATAAGCCTAGACTGGTTGAGAGCAGACTAGAAGGATGACATCAAGAAGCATATTAACAGCATGTCTACCCCATAATATACACATGGAGCACTCATAGACAATGTATGGACTTTAGAGTAGGGTTAATTATTAGTAGCATGGACCATCTGTAATTTATATAAATAAGGTAGCAATTCAACAGACTTCTTGTCAAGTTCTCTTGTGATCTCTACATTAATAGCCTACTAAGAGCTTTACTAGTTTGTGTGATTATAGGACTTTGTATCTAGTGGTTGCCACAATAGCTGGCACCTTTTTAATTCAAGTAGAATGAGTTAAAAATCTTCAAACAAGTATGCTAGCATTCAATATTGCTTAGTTTTTTTCTTTATTAAATCACTGACTTCTTCCATTGATTTTAAATAAAGCCAGTTTTGATCTAAGAATATCTTTATTCTTTTCTGATTATTTAGTAGACAAAAAAACCTAATATCTTTGAGACAATTTTTTGCTTTATTTTTCAATGTTGACATTGGTATAGAACAAGGCTCAGCCTTATCTCCAGTTTTATCAGCTCTTTATCTTTATTCTATTTTTCATATTTTTGAGAAAAGAGTAAAAATTCTAAAAATTCCAGTGTTGCTTATTTCTTTTGTAGACAATGATCTTTTTGTATCATAAGAAAAATTGTTTGAAAAATTGAATTCTCATCTTTTTTGTAGTTACAATGTCATTTTATCCCTTTTTAAAAAGTTTGGACTTGTAATTGAACATAGGAAAACTGAAATTTTTCATTTTTTTAGATCACAGGTATTCAATCCTTCCCCTTTAGACCTCAATATCTTTGGAGGTCCTATTCTTCATCTTAAAGATATGTAGTAATATCTTGGATTTATCTTCAACAGAAAGCTCTTATTTTGACAGCATATCAAGTTTTATTCGAACAAAGCTTTATCAACTGTCAAGTGTATGAAAATGCTAGACAATTCCTCATATGGTTTAAATTCTCAGCAAAAATGTCTTTTCTATAGAACTTGTGTTTTACCCATCACTCTTTATGAATTTTATTTGTGGTACTACAACAATGTACCACTTACATACCCACTTAAGAAACCCAGAGAAATACAAAGAAGAACAGTACTATAGATTCTAGGAGCTTTTCACACTTCTCCTACCTTGGAAATTAAAGCAATAGCCAGTTTGGTTCCCATTCATCTTTATCTTCAAAAAATCAGTAGACATCATCAACTCAAGATCTCCATTCTTTTGAATAATCATACTATTAAGTCTCTTCTTGAAAGAAGATACACAGAAAACACAAGTCTTTATCATTTATTACTAGAGGACATGACTCCTAAACAATGACTAAGATCAAAGGTCCCATTATAGACACTAACAATCATCTTAATGGAATTTTCCCATCTTTCAATTCTCTTAGTTATGAATTTTCTCCTGGAACATGATTAATTGACACTTTTCCTAGTTATTTTTTATTTTGTCATGCAAATTGTGAAAACAAAAAAAGCAGGACCACTCACATTCACAAACTTAATGAATATGTTTTTTGTGCATCAACTAATTCCAAATCAGTTGTAGTTGTCTCAGATGCTAGTATTAAAAACACCATTGCTGTGTCAATTGCACATGTCCATTTGTATTTGAATCCTGTCAAAAAAACAATTCATCATGCTGTCAATATCATATCTATAGAAGCAGAACTATTTACTATTAGATGTGGCATTAACCAGGCCATTCAAATCTCTGATGTCACTCATATTATTATCATTATAGATGTGATGTATACAGCGCATCATATATTTGATTCCTCAATTCACCCCTATCAACATTAATCAATAGTTACATCAAAAAAACTCAGGGAATTCTTCAATAAGGATTCTTCAAATTCTATTGAGTTCTAGGATTGTCCTAGTAGTGACAATTGGCCTCTCCACTCTCTATTCGACAAAGAAACTAAAGAATTCAACCTCATACCTTTACTTCCATGTGTCATATGCAAGTCCACCCAACCAGAAATTACATTCCCATGATAATATCATCTCCCAATTATACAAGCCTGCCTTCCACAGCAGCCACCTTTCTTGCAACATGCCTTATAGTAGTGTTGCAACCATCTGGGTATTCTGTCTTCCACAGTGGAGATACTCCTATTTAACTCGGTCTTTCATGATGGAGTTACTCCTGTCAGTGTCTCAACACTAAAACCTCCACTTGAGATAATAGGAGCTATACCACTGAAACCCCGAGCATCTCCTATAATAGGAAGTCATATATAAGACTAGTAGTTACACTGTAATTAGCTAGTCTGATAATCGACAAAGATAACTTCTTATTGAACTCAATCTCTAGTGTTCAATGGTGACATACCAAATTAGTACTCACTCTCCTTTTGGACTTCTCCCTATCATCTGAAGTTACGACCATGCAGCAAACAGACGGTGCAGCATATAAGCTGAAGCTAAGATTGTTCCACAAGTCCGCACAACTCAGAGTCCATCTTGCAGACTTTTACCCCTGATATAAACCATGCCTAATACCATGCAAATCATCTTGGGACTTCAAAAGAAAGAGCAAATGTGATAATATCTTAAAACTTGGAAAATGATGTTTCAAGCTTCTAATACTAAAGGTAGACACTTCTTCAACCTTCTTGATGATGATCTCTATCCTATAGAACCTTTGTGTTACAACTCAGAAACCTTAGTGTTGGTTTGGGAGAAAAACCTTGTATAGGGTTTACACAAGAGAACTCGATGGAGAACTCTTTACAGGATCTATCTCTACTTATATACTTTAGTCCTTAGTCTGTGCTACGACTGCGCTACTCCTACTCTAAAGTCCATGTGTCTACCTCATGTTCTATTACTCATCTACCATAAGGCTACCATGCCATATACATGTGCCCTGATGTCATACTCCTTAATCTCTGCTGTACATGTATGCACCATGTGTACACTATGAGGAACTATTGTCCCTTGACATCATCTCTAACCCCAACTCCTACTCTAGACTCTTCCCAATCCTTCTAGACCCTAAGTCCTTCCAGACCACTCTAGACTACTCCAGCCTATATCACATGACTTCCAGGTCACGTGCTCATATCTCTTTCTAACCGTAGACTAATAATTAACTATAGGTCCTAACCCTAACCCTAAATGTCTATCCACACTTTTTGAGTTATAACACTTTGTACTCCAAAGGAGGTTCATGGATTGAATACTTCAGATACTCAAACTCTTTATGCAGTAGAGCTGCAAGAGCTATTGTTAATTATACTCTCATAGGAGAATACTGTCTTTGTTTCTTTCCTAATGAAGACTTTAGTTGTCCATGTAGAAACTATCCAATTGAGTCAAGACATCATATCCTTCATGATTGCAAGAGGTTTAACAACTATTGGAATCCAAGATGAGACACTATTGGTTATTTTGTGTCTTTTCTGGAGTTCAACAAGAATGTGTTCTCTTTTGGAGAGAGTATTACATAGTAGTGCAGTATTTACTTGTGTGGTAGCATCTACATTTGTTTTCTTCTTTTTCTTTTTCCTTTTCTTTTTTGTTTACATGTTGCTTGCTCCTATGTAACATAGTTACGAAGTAGCTACTACGGTCTGCCTACATGCTCCATGTAATAAATTGTTGAAATTAAAAAATTAAAAAATTAAAAAAACCTCAGTCATTCACACATCTTCATGTCTGAACTAAGTCATGACTGACCACTTCAACTCAACCATGGCCTTCAACTTCAATAACCCTTTACCAACTATGTCTTCAGGAATGAACATAGGAATGAACATTCAGTCAGGGCAAGCCCTGACTAACAACTCTGAGATACGAGGAAAAAATCCCCTATCCTCTGCCAATTTTTCCAGAGACCCATCCATGGTATCTTCTGGGCAATCTACTCCATATCATGATAGGATGGATACTGACCCAGATGGCGAACCCACTATTGAGGGAAACGACAATAAACGACTTGAACTGTCTTACGAGACAGAGCAGGAGAAAGCCATAAGGATTGGTAAGGCGACCATCCAACAGGACAACATGAGGCCTCAAGCAAGTAACAATAAGGCAACCCCATCGCATGTTATACACGAGAATGAAGTAATCAACATTCAACTCCTGTATGATCCTCAAGCCCCCATGGAACCTGAACTTTGGAGTGGATCGTTCCATCCTATTTCCCTTCATGGCTCTATTGAGCATTTCACTTCTGACACCAAAAATATTAATGTTTCGCTCAATTTTTTGGCCAAGTATATCCAAGGAAAACAGGTTAACGGCAACAAAGTCAATGATCTTGACGACTTCGATGGCATGGGAGATGCAATCTGGAATTTCATCTCATCAGTCTACATGTCCAAATGGGATGCGTTATTTACTAACCAAAAATCGAATACTCTCAGGGCTAAGATCACTTCAAAATTCACCCCTCACATTCCCCCCCAATGGCAATTCCAAGAAGGACACTCCCAAGTCGACTCCCATCACTATCAACAAAGCACCGCCTCTTCCCCCTCTTTTGGCCAAGTCTAAGAAGGAGATTAATGTCATCTCCAAATACTTCCACCCCAAGAATCCTTCGACCAACAAAACCGACAGGTCCACAAACTTACAAACCAACAAATCTTATGCACAAGCATCCAAGACAATGACTAACACATCTGACGTTTTGAAAATCAAAGAAACTTTCCCTGCTTTAAATGCAAAGAAAATTGATCAGGTAAACAATATAGTTCATGAACAAAGCAAACCAAAACCCCGTATCAAGATGACAACCAAAGGTCCATCCAGAAAACACATAATCATACCAATGAACAGCGACAATGCTGCATCCTTCATGAAAAATTCCTCGCTTAATGTTGCTAACATCAATAGAGAATTACAAAACACAAAAACTGAGGTTTTAGTGGACTATATACGATTGGACAACACAGGAATTGTTGTAGTCACCAACAAAGTTGCACAACAATCCGACCTCTCTATCATCGATTGATATGTAAAGAACTCTAACAACATCAACTCCTTACAAGTTGAGGATTCAAGACTCCCCAAGTCCAAATCGTATCTGAAAATCATCGGAATACCGTTTTATCCCCATGCAAACTCTCAAGAGAAGCTTACTTCATCGGATATCGAAACCATTTGTCATATACAAGTCCACCTGTCCGGAAAACTACATCCCCGTGGTGATGCCACCTCTGAACCCTACAAGCCTGCCTTCCATGGCGGCCACCTTTCTTGCAACACATCATATGGCGGTGCTGCAACCCTCCGGATATTCCGTCTTCCATGGCGGAGATACTCCTATTCAACTCGGTCTTCCATGACAGAGTTGCTCCTGTCAGTGTCTCAACACTGAAACC
>Ga0157364_1001144_pt1:0-20000 | contig 21686 bp, 12 predicted proteins | sample AttsexASBM2_FD_111476 | JGI IMG/M metagenome (GOLD analysis project Ga0157364, IMG submission 111476) | Fungus gardens microbial communities from leaf cutter ant in Ribeirão Preto, State of São Paulo, Brazil - Atta sexdens ASBM2 | ecosystem: Host-associated > Fungi > Mycelium >...
AACGAGCCAGCTATGCTGGCTATGATACCATTAGCATCAGTGATTAATGTATGCTGCGGCCTGTTCCACGGCGATGTGCGCGAGTTTCGTGTATATCCAGTGATTGACTCGTAGACGAGAGAGAGAGAGAGAGGGAGAGAGAAAGAGAGAGAGGGAGGGAGAAAGAGGGAGAGATAACGTGAGAGTGGCGGAGGATGAGTGAGACGGAGAGCGCGTGAGAGAACGGCAGGGAAACGGAGATACACGATGAGAAAAGAGATGCAGCCCCAGGATCGCGGGGCGAAGCTTGCTTCGGACTTGTCTCGATAGATCGGCAGGTAATTAATCGCGAAATACCGCGCGCGCGTCATCTGGAAAAAAATCCGCCGGAAAAAAATTCGCCTCCCGCGAGCTCTCCGAGTGAGTTCCGGTTCCGCATGAAATTAATTTAAAAGTTCAAATATACTTTTGTGTGAATAAAAGTACGTCCGCGGTCAACTATCATTCTTCAGATCGTACGGGATTTTACCTATATGTAAAGCTCCGTTAGACTTGTAATTAATTAATTTCACTCTGAATAAAAAAAAAAATTTGATTGTTATTTAAGATAGCAGAGAGTAAATTTTTCTCTAAATTAAGTATATCAAACATTTAATTTAAAAGAAGTCTTTTGAATTTTATAAACAGATTATATATTCAAAGTTCTTATCGCAGGGTGAAGATTGCATTTGAAACACTGAACGACATAATTCGAGTAAATAGTTGAAACTAATTCTAACAGCATATAGCGAATCAACAAACTTTATGTTAATTTAAGTTACGTTACTTTACTTTAATTGAGGAAATTAACCAACTAATGGCATCAATGTGCCGTTGCGTTACCATTACGTCGAGGTAATCTCTTAACATAATATAGCCGAGTATACTAACTCACGTTAACTCTGTATTGTGACATGTTGTTACAAGTGTGGCTTAGATTATCATTCTCAACGCTTCTCGTGCAACTGGAGAATCGGACGCGAAATCGCCGGGCGCATCCGGTAGACGAGCCCGAGTATCCACGCGATGGATTACACGGCGTGTCCGGTGGAGCGTATACCAGAGAGCGTTCTGTATTTTAGGCTAACAGAGGCTGAAGAGCCTTCAGCGACGCGCGCACGGCCGTGGATCGATGCCAGAGAGTTTTGATCTACGATGATCCGGGAGAGATGTTCCCCATGCGATGCTCGGCGAGGAACGTGTCCTCGAATAGGTTCCGCCGGCCGCCCGAGGAGGAGCGGGAATTAATTACCGAGAAACATGCGTTTCCATTAACATGCGCTGCGCGCACCAAGAAATTAATAACGCTCCTTTCACGCCGAGGAAAAAGTCCAGCCCGCGTTAGATGGATAGGCTTTATGGTTGTTGCTGTTGGTGTATTAACGACCGAGCGTGAACGCACATAGGATACGCGAGAAGAATATACCTACGCGTTGGTGCGTGTATTCGCCCATTCGACCAATCGCGATTATCCCTCGTCCCACGAAGAAAAAAAAGAAACTCCTGACAATAGGTAGACCTACATAGGATTCGAGAACCTCGCAGGCCACTTCCGCGATGAGTTCACAAAGTTAATTTACAGCGAGATGCCGTTTTAGCAATGAACAGAGCGACTTGTTCCTCCGCATCGCATCTTCTTTATCCCTATGGATTTCAATTTTTAAGCAGTTTTATCATAGAATATGTATGAATATCATGATAATCAAAAGTTAATTGACTGAAAATTTAAAATACTATTTTATAATTATTTGTTATGTGACATAAAAATAAAAACATTAACATTACATTAAGGTAATTATAAAATTTAGAATATGATAGTTTATTCTTTCTTTCCTATTAAATTAATAATAAGAGTACTTGTGTGTTTATAAAAATTTATAAATATTTTGTCGCTAAAAATGTAAAATGCATGAAAAACTTGTGTTATATTAATTCAAAATGGCTTATTTCTTTATACGTGAAATTTACGTACCCTAATGTCATTCATATCATTCAATAGAGATAACAGAATTCTAGAATTCGATTACGGATTTTTTTTCCACAAAGAGAGTCAAGAGCTATTTCTTGATAAAAGTTTTATTGGCCCTTAACTGGCCCTTTCACAAATTTTTAACTGCGAGATATATCCTTGCAAATAAAATTCGAATTAAAATCATGTTACATTCCAGTTTAAGAAATTAACAAGGAAAGAATAAGATATATATATCCAATTTAATTTCATTACATTTAATTGGTAATAAAAATTTAAGAATCTAATAAAGTTTTTGCAGCAATAATTTACGGTATTAAGATTCACGATGCAGCGTTGTAACACGTTAATCGCTCCTCGCGATCGTAATATTTCTATAACTCTAGCGGTTACAGTAATCAGCCGGCGCATTTTTTTCCCGCAATAAAAAGAGATGCGGCTTCGTTTACGCCACAGGTAAAACCGCGGCCGTGTTAACACAACGCACGATTAATAGCGAGACTGAAATGAAGACACCAAATGGCGCCATAATAATAGGCCTCGCTTTAATACCGAATAAGATATTTAATGTGCCTTCGCGACGACGTTGATTAGGTGTCATTTCTAACGTCGAGATCTTCATTTATTAATTTAATACTGTCGCGATATCGATTCAACATTTGCTACGACACGCGTCGGGAATGCTTTTCTCCATAACGAAAACGCCTTAACACCGACCTGGCCCCATCTATAAATCATTCCTTCGATGTGCTTAAAATCGTTTAAACTGTATGTATTTTTAGCTAGCATGGTCCAATCGATCGCTCATAACTCCTTAAACATACGCCATACATACACCGATTTTATTTAGACGAATGTTCATTGTTACACTCTGTGATTTTTATAGCATCTTTGGCACAGTTTTGAACGATGCGTTTTTAACATGCAATCAATGCGAATATAAAGTAAATTTCTCAATAACTGAATAAGTGAGAAATAATATTTACAATAATTAAAATGTTTGTTAATAACAGCAAGAAAATAGTAAATTAAAAAAAACATCTTATATGAAAATGAATAAAAGCCTATAATTTTAATTGCAAATTATTGCGAAAATAATTTCTTTATTTCAAGTTTCATATGTATAGTCATATTTTCATTTCTTAACATTTTTTTAGATTATATATGATAGTATTTTTCAATTACTGATAAGACAAATTTCATGCGGATAATAACAACTTTGAACAACAATGGACCATTTGTAAAATAAAAATTTGGACGATTGATAATCTGTATGATTAAGAAGTTTTAAATCGAAAAAAACTTTAAACTTTCTTATATCAATCGCCGTAAGAAGATTCCTATATATCGATCGCTTGCATTTTGTACTTCACACACTTTATAAAGAAAAGCTTAGAAATGTATTTCACGGATTCTAATCCGCCTTTACATGATTATTCTAGGACACTAAAAATAATCCTTGTAAAGAAGATAGCAGTAAGTTTCACTTTAGAGAGCAAGAAAATCGTGATTTTAGATTATGAAAATCACACAAAGATGGAATCTACAGCTCTCTTTCTCTCTCTCTCTCTCTCTCTCTCTCTCTCTCTCTCCACTCTTTCGCTTTACAAAGATTATTTTTTAATGCTCCACGCAAATGCTCAAAATTTGTAAAATACATTTCTGAGTCTATCCTTGTCATAGATAGTTTTCATAAGTGTAATTAATTTCTTTTATTAATATTATTTTCTTTTATTAATATTTCTTTTATAATTTAATTTGTAATATCGCTGTCTAATAATCAATAATAAAGCTAATCTTTCCAACATTGAGATATTTATCTTATTATATTATACAAAATAAATATGTAAATTCTTATTGTGTTATCGCGTAGTCTGTAATATTCTACACGTTGAAATTGATAAAACTCCCGAGATTACTCAGAGATATTTTTCTTTCGCGTGGTATCGCGTGGGATCGCGAATCCTGAAAGAACGTAGTCGCGCGGTTTCGACGGGCGGGAACGCACGTAAATAATACATAGACCTGGAATTCGTGCATTAATATTCAGGAGGCTCAAGGAAGGAGAGACCCCGAGCGCGGCCCTCGCGATCCATAAAAATGTCGGAGCTTCCGAGTGACGGCCGGAAACTGGGAGACGGACAGGGCCAATTGTTTATATTACTCGTGCAACAACAATGGGGTTCGCCAGTAATATCGCAACGCCGGTAGCGTTCGCATACGCCACGGTGTCTGCATTCTTTTTCCGGCAGTTCGACCGTGCGTCGCTTGACGCGATAATGCTCGACTAATGTCCCTTTTCCCCGTTACCATTCACGCTTGCCTGATTCTTATCGGCCCCACCTCGACGTCACAAACCGAGGGACTGTAGACGAGATTTCATGTATTGTCGTGCGCGCGGCTCGCGATCGAGCCAAGCTCCAGTGACTTCCACGGCGATCGACTTTGTTTTAAACTTCGCTTCAACCCTGTCGACTTTAAGTTAATGCTACACGTATTACGTATTTGCTCATAAAGAATCAGACAAATTCCGGAAAATTAACTTTTAGTATATATGATTGATTATTTGTTTCCTGGATTTCTTATTTTTAATAAAAGAAGTATAACAATTGCAAAAAAGATTATTGGAAATTAATAAAAGAAAAAGTAAATAGTAAATTTGTTCCGTATTTGACATAATTTCGTTGAATTTCGTAGCGACCTCATTTATGTTAATAAACATGTTACTTGGATTGATGTTATCTGAATAGGAAATTCTGAACATTAATATGATAACGGTCATGTTGGTATAATATAGTAACTACAAAACGTTCATGCTGTTGCTGTGTTATTAGTATTATTACTATACTAACCTTCCTGTGGATCGTTTACTCAAGTAAAGACGTACATTCTTTAGAGATGGAGGAGGACGGACACAGCCAAAATTTCATTCGTGAAACTTTCACGAGATCGAAAGATCCGATTCAGGGTGAGAAACGAAGGAGACATAGACAGAAGGGGTGGTAGGGAGAAGGGGAGGAGGGGGGAGGGAGTGGGTAGCTGAAGGGAGAGACAGAGAGCGAGACAGCGCTACCTTTACGGTAAAGTAAAATCTACAGAGTGCCGGGCGGCTACAAAGCATGGCTGGCCATTACGTATTTATTAACTTTAGAAATTTATAGATGCCTCCTGGGCGCGGGCCCCGTCGGCCCCCCGCGAGTAGCTACGTTCCTGTCCCCCCTTCGTCTCCCGCGCCATCCAACACCCCCCGCGCGCCCACCCTCATCTCCCTTGCCGCCGTCTCCACGGCGGCGGTCTCCACCCCCGGGGGCGGCCGCCAGCCAGTATTAAAATGAATTATTTAATATTAAACTTGGTAATTTTTAACCGTATTATATCAGAAATTATTTACGCGCCGGCTTCAACGCGCGGCTATTTCCCGTTCCCCTTACCTCTGCCCCCCTTCGGCCCCTCCCCCCCCTCGTCCCATCTCTTCTTGTATCCGCTATCCCCGCGTACCCCTCGGAGGCATCGAGACGCGCCGCTGGTTTTTCAGTAAATCATCCCCCACGGTTTCTTCGTGGATTATTGCTGCGAGTGTTACTGACGACGGTCGGTCTTCTTCGAATCGAGACTTCCTCGAAAATTCAAAATTCGCGGGAAAACTTCCAAACTTTCACCGTCACGCGCTTGAACAATTTCCTCACCTTTCAATTACCCTACTAAGTTAATGTACAATTTGTTATACAATATATTTAAAGAGAGAACGAATTTAGTAACGTCGATCACTTTTATGTGATAAGTAAATTAATATGACGTTGATGATACACGAAAAGAATGATTTTGACTAAAATATCCCCAAAATTTAAATAGATACAGATATGAAAATAATTTGGCTGGACCATCAAAATAATTACGTAGAATGTTCAAGCATAATGAACAATACCGTAAAAAATTTTGATATTCCAGTAATCAACTTGAACGTTCTACATAATTATTTTGATAGTCCAATGAAATTATTTTCAGACCTGCGTCCAGCTAAATTTTTAACAAAACCATTCTTTCCGTATACAATTCAATTTTTCGAATGGATTCGTAAATTTTTATTCGTGATGTCAGATGTGGGAACGGGTTGGAAATTAATACTTGCTCCCTTGCAGTTTATTCTGCCGTGAGCATCGAATATGCCATGAAAATTGCACGCGAGGAAAAATAAATTCTGAATTTGTCAATGAATCGGAGGTTTCTGTTACAGCTTGCAAATGGTAAATGGTCTATCCGCCAAATGATTTAACGATTGTGATTGAGATCGCTTCCAGTTCTCAATACTTCAATTGATTACTCTTTACCGCGTGCGGAAATGCAAATTCCTTGATAATACAACAGACAATGTTATTACGCGCTCGGCGACGGAATTATTCTGGCAAATAATAAACAAATAAACGAACGGGCTGCCTATGATCAACCATTGTAACACCCGCGATCCGATGCATCCCTCTTCAAAGCCGACGGGCGCATAAATAGGTTTAAAGCTCAACATGGACATACTTTAGGATAAAAAAATATTCCCAGACAATTGAACGCTTAATGTAACAATTGCGATTAACGACGTTACCGCAGCAATAATCTTTAACCGTCAAAATTAAGACAAAGATTAAATAAATTAAATTTTGGCACATATCAATCGATTACTAAAAAAATGACATGATTAAAAATCATAATTTTTTAATTATTAGTACATAAATGAGTTAGATAAACAGTACTATTAATCATAAAAAATGAGCTTATAAAATTTAATTTCATGAAAAATTCGCCATAAAGAAGAATGATTTGAATGATTGAATGATTGAATTTTAAAAATACAATCACCACAATTAAAAAAGTGATTTTTTAAAAAATAAAATAAAATATTTTTTATAAAATAAAAATGACATTTGATCATGTTATAAATATATTCCTTTTGCCGATTTACCGTTTAAATAGTCAACACTTTCTGTTATCGAAAAATAGTTTTTCTTGTTTCCTGAGAAACTTAAATTTTTTAGTCGTCTTTTAAAGTAAGGAAACAATATACTCGCTGAAATTTTCTCTACTTTCGAACGATCGACTTCTTCAATTGCAACAAATTAAAAAGAAATATAGAATGCGAAATAATCGGTACGGATATACCGTGATGATTATGATAATTACCGTTATTCTTGCTAATATTAATTAAAATCGTCGACAACGTCCAAACTACCTCTAAACAAATGGGCGAGCACTCGCGGGTCTTGCAGGTCGCGTGATTAGCGCTCGGTAAATATTGGTGCGCACGTACAGACGTGCGCTTACGTACGCGTACGTACACGTCGATCGGAAAATTAGCATTTACGAAGCGTGCACACGCACCAAGGTAAGCATGCGTGCGTGCGTGCATGCATGCGCGGGGCCGCACGCTCGGTCGCCCACGTGTCCGTGCGCGCGCGAGCTCGTGATATTAATTGTTACGACGGGAAAGGTAAATAATTATTATAATTGTCCGGTATAATAATAGGATTCCGCGTTGGAGTGCCGCTTACATATCGTTCGTCGTAATAAAGCGCCCATGGATTTCGAGCTCTCGTCCATCGATATCAATATACGCGGAATGGCGAGGGACGTCGACGGTTGGTTAACGCAACGAGAGGGAGAGAGAGAGAGAGAGAGAGAGAGAGAGAGAGAGAGAGAAAGGGAGTGAGAGCGCCACTCACGCTGTACGCGACGTGTACACATATATATATATAATATGTGTGTGTGTGTGTGTGTGTGTGTGTGTGTGTGTGTGTATTCGTATAATTATATATGTATATGTATACACGGGCGGCTCACTACTCGCGCGAGAGTGTATAATGCATATCGAGCGGTTATATTATATGTGCGCGCGCGCGCAGGAGTGCGCGCGTGAGCACCTAAACGAAAAGCCTAAATATACCGGGCGGCGTGTGGGGATCACGCCTATAGGCGGTTATTTGAGCGATAAACAAGAGTGCACGCGGGCGGGCAGGCGCGCGCTCGCGCTCACGCTCGCGGGTTACGCGGGGGTGGAGGTAGGGTACACCCGATGTGTCACACGCGGCGAATGGTAAAATGTACACACATATATACCGGGTGGTACGCCTCCATTGTGCAGCCCGCCCCGTCGGTGTATCAATTGTGATTAGGGACAAAGATCCGACGAATTATTCCCGTTCCCGGTCTCTAATCTGATAGCCGTGGCGCTCGTGCGCGCACACGTCATTGCATCGATTGTTTCTGCATGTGGGAAATCATAAAGGGCAATGCGTTCCAAGTGTCTTCATTGTGCGATAATAATGAAACGCTAATCAAGTGTATCTGGGCGCCAGCGAGAGCCGTTTCCCTCCCCCTCCCCCCCCGCCCCCTCGTCACCTCCCCCGCGCAACCCTCTCTCTCTCTCTCTCTCTCTCTCTCTCTCTTTCGTCCTGCCCGCCCCTATCCCGCGACCCCCGCCGACCCGCGGATTAATTACCGGCTTCGCGATGCTTAAATTATTTTCCTCTCGATCGAAACAAACTCACCTACGTGAAACGAGTAACTCTATCTGCGCGTTAGAGGGAATCCCCTGGATCGTCCATAAATCGAGGACCAATTCATTATATGAAACGATACGAAACGTACGTATGTATAAGCGTACGTACTTTCAGCCTCTTCCGCTGCAAGCGAGAGATCGAACGTTCGCGATCAGCATTTCATATTGAAAAATGCGGCTGTTCTTCTTTTTTCTTATCGTGCCACGCCATCGTCAATCTTGGATGGATCGCCGAAGGTAATTGAATGGGATATCATGAAGAACAGGTTTGTTTTCGTTTCTTTTTAGTTTCAGCTTCAGATTGTCTGTCTCAAATTGTGTGTATGAACAACATTCTAATAAATATCAGATAAATAAATGATACGAGTAGATTAACTTTATAAGCTTCAATCATTGCGCTCTACAATAATAAACTATTGAGCCAAATTTAATTCTTTGCATATCTTTTTACTATGCTGCTAACATCGTAAAGTTTATACAAAATATTGAAATAAAATATATTAATGAATTTGTCATACAATCTAAATAAAAATAAAATAAAATTGTAATTTTTAAAATTTAACTGGATAACTTTTTGAGAATAAAAAAAATATTTTTCATTATCATAAGATACTTTAAAAGTTTATACGATAGTTTCTTAAAGAAATCACAAGTTATAAAAAAAAGTTTCTCAAAGCAAGGCCTACGTTTTATTACCGATTAGCAGACCTTACTCATTTCGTCAGGTTGGGAAGGGTTATTACTCGCAAACGAGATGAGACCAGCTCGCAAGTGTCTCATAAAAATTCTTAGCGAGTTCACGAAGGCTTTTTACGGCTTCATCGAGTGCTATAACTACGTTTCCATGACCGACACTGTAATAGCATTCGAGAAAGGAAGAGAGAGAGAGAGAGAGGGAGAGAGAGAGAGAGAGGGAGAGAGAGAGAGAGAGAGAGAGTTAGAAAGAGGCAGCGAAAGGCGCGTCCCAAGGGCCGAGAATGAAAAACCGAGGGGTTGACGGACGAATCAATCGCAAACACGGGAGGGCTTCAGCGCTTCCAATGGTGGGTCACGACACTAGGTTACCGGGTGTATGCACCCCTCACTCGAAGCTAGTGTACTAGTCCGCTCTTCACCCATCGAAATTCGGCTCGCGAGGATTCGATGTGTCGCTTACGAGGACACGCATACGATGCATCGTGCAACGGTTCATGCTTGCGGTTCCGTAAATCGAACGGCTTCTATATTGCCCCGTTTTTTTTGTCGCATTATTTTTATTATGCCGGATTTTCTTGTCAATTCTCTGGACTAATAACTTTTTCTCGATAAAAAATATTGAAACACCTGTTCCAATGTACAGATGATAACATCAACCTTTTAATTTGATTTTTAATTTATAGTTTTGTAATTATAAAAATGAAAGTATAATAATATAAACAAAGTATCTAATAATAATAATAATAATATAATATTCATTTATTAGAAAAATATAATAGATAAATAAATTATGAAGCCTTAGGAAATGTGGATCTAAATATATCAAAGAATTTACTATTAAACGTTAGCTACAGCAGAAAGACAGCCTTTATAAAAAGAATGTGAGGAGAATACTTTATGAAAGCTATTGTCACAACTGAATATTCTCTTTAGAGAAGAGAATGTTATTTTATTTGTAAGCAACAATGTACTATTAAAAGAAACTACTTTGCACCTATAGAAATAACTGCATCGCAGTAAAACATTTCTGAGACGTATGTGTGTGTATGTTATGTAAGAGTATAATAAAAGAAAAGTTACTAAAATTTAATAAAACTCACTCTAATCAAAATTTTTCGATTAATTTTTTCCTCGAAAAAAGTTTTGCGTGAGGCTTGTAGATTTAAAATATATTGAAATTCAATATTTTTTTACGTAAGTATACATCATGCTTTTTTTTTATTGCCAGATTAAAGAATCACAAACACTTATATTTTTAATTATCAATTACATTAACCCTTTTTGACAGGCGATCTCATTTAGTATCACTTCCTTTTATTTTACAAACTGCTCGCTCGATTTTTATGAAATGTGACACATGGGATTAATTGATAATGTTTTATCCAAATCTGAGATCAAAAATAAAAAATTAAAAATAGTAAATTTAAAATGTAAACAGAAATTTAAAAAAATAATCTGACTATGACACACATCATAAAGCTCGGTTTTAGAGAATTTTTAATTGCGAAATAAAACATCAAGTTTCTAGTTTTGCTCTATTTGCAGCTCATCCTCGAGCTCATCAGTGCAATGCAAACAATTAGTACTGATTTTCAAACTGATTCTTAAACTCTAATTATGAGTACTCTGTCTAATTATGATAACTCTGTGACATTAGATCTTTCTTCGTGGATGATCCTCCTCTTATTATTCTTTCAAAAATCGATTTTCATTCAAATTCATCGATAGCAAAAAATCTCCTAAAATCGAAATTTTCTATAATCAGATTTTTTTTTAATTAGAATTTTAGAATTCTAGGAGATCAGAATCGAATTCAGCGGAATCCTTAGAAAACATCTTCAATATAAGTTACTTTATCAGAAAACTTTAATTCTCCAAGGATTAAAACGTTACATCTTGCTGGTACTATTTGCGTACAACTTTTTTCTCCTTTTCCATGTAAATTTTGTACCTGCGCAATAAATTAAGATTAAAAATTGATAATTCACATTATCGTTTATATATCGATTAGGCTTGTAAAACGACATTACAATTTCCCGTGCTCGGGCAATTCTCACGCGATTTTAATGCGTAAGATTCATTTTCATTCCATGCGGCGTCAATCGAATTGGCACGAACCGGTTCGACTCGGTGAGACGTGTCGATGCACGGCGTTGCGCGCGGCTTCGGGTCCGCGCGGACCGTAATTTTCCTATCACGGATTATAAAACCCCGACGATTCTATCCCGCGGGATATTGTTTGTCGTGTAAATATTACCAAAACACTTCGCGCAGGGTGAGCGGCGTGCGACCGCGTGCGCGTGTAACCGCCGCCGTTTCCATGTGCATCGTATATGTATATATATACATGCGTTGCACATAGTGGACAAGCTTCCGATATACGAGTTGCAAAACTTTTGGGTTTCCATTTGGCGGCGCATCGCGATTGGATGGATCGACATTGTCGGAGGGTCACCCCTCGGCAGCTCCTCGTCCGCCCCCGGACACGTCACGCACATTCGCGCAGACTTATAGGCATAATTCGTCGGTATTATTTGCGAGAGGGGTTGCACACGCGGATCACAGCAGCGTTACACAGTCGTGTGCTGTGTTTTAATCCACAACTACGTCGTGTTTACAGGCCTTTCTTCCCCCCTTTTGTCACATCCCTTGTTCTATTGCAAAGCCCCCCTCGAGATTCTGTCAAAGCTGGGAAATCACCTGGTTCTGAGCTATCGAGGAGGATCATCAAAGGTCGAGAAATGACAAACTCGGCAAAAGAGATCATAATCTATGATTGAAGTACTAAAAACTGCAGTATACATACAGGGTAATTGTCCCTATTAGTGTATCTTTGTATTTAAATAAGCCATAAAGAAAACTAGTACAAATAAAGAACAGGTATTTTTTATTAAATTAAATTATAAATTTGTATGATTCCAAAAATAATTTTCTATTTTTAAAATATAATAAACATTTTCTGAAAGATACGTATCACCATTTAAAGGAATTTAGTGAATCCAGTAATATCGCAAGATTTCAAGCTTGTCCCTATTATTGTACTCTGTGGAGCTCAGAGATATTCGATCGTTTCTACCGAATCGATCAAAGTAACAACATATAAATCATAACTATTAAAAATGTCCACTTTTAATTTCACAAATTTTTTCAAATAGTTGGATTTAAAATTCTCAGCAAAATCTCGATGCCTTTATCAAAATCTTGATATTTCGATAAGATTTAGTGCAAACATTTTCACATAAATTTTAGAGGAAAAGGCTTATCTTAAATTTACTGAAATATCAAGACCGTAAAAATTGATTCACTTAACAGAATCGATGTTTTACATATTGTTAGAATTTGAAAAAAATTGTAAAAGCAAAAAAAAAGTAGCTATTTCTAATAGTTATAATTATTTTTGTTATTGGTCATTTTAATAGAACGAGTAAACATTTTACGTTGCTGTGTATTTTAATTATAAAATAAATCCATTATTCTAAAAAAAAAAATCATAGGAATGACTAAGTAAATGTATTAAAACTTATATAAATTGCAGATAATCTTAGATATTTATAGATCTTCGCGTAATTACGGTGTTCTCAGAATATTTAATGAAATTATGTTTATTATCCTGACGCAATCGAAGATGACGGTGGTTGCATCACAAAAGAAATGAAAAGTATTTTATTATACATTAGTATTATTAAAAAATTTTCTTGCTACAGGTGTATGACATTATTGTGGTCGAAACGCCCTTGTTACACCTCACTCGGCGCATTTAGCGTATTTAACAGTCGGCTAGGAAGCGACAGTAAGACGTTTCTATTCGTTTTCCAGACTGTTCACGAACAGACACGGAAACACCGGGCAATTACAAGCATGCGATGCCGGGCAGGAAAGCGACGAGGAAGAGAGGGAGATAGAGAAAGAGAAAGAGAAAGGGGATGGTACTCGCAGAAGAAGTGCACAGCCGCCAATCACGAGGTGTCAGCGGGCGGCAGGCTGTCATTAGGCGATTAAATTCCCGTAGCAGCCGATCTGTCTTCGTTCGCGTAAATCTTCATCAAGTTTCGATTTTCCGCGCGTTTCGGTATGAGGCGAGGCGAGGCGAGGCGAGGCGAAGCGAAGCGAGACGAGGTGATGTGATGCGAACGGCGTGAACGCCAACGGCGTCTCCGCTCCAAAGGGCAAAAAGCACCGTCACCGTGGCGGTGATCAATAATACATCAAAGAATAACGGTGAGAATATCGGGAACGGCCGGCCGAACGTTGGGACAGCTAAAGATAACTCTACGAGACATCTCACCCACTGGAAAATACTTCAATGAAATTCTCTTATGAACTTGCCTATAGAGAAAATGAATACCAATTAGTTCGCGATAGTTTCATTTTTCAGTGACATGTCTTAATAATTAATTGGAATTAATAATTGAACTAAGTATGTACAAAATTAGTACAAAATCATATATTAATTGTAAGAGGGATTAGTATGTTATACGCTGAAACAAAATGATTAATTATATAATTTAATTATAATTTATAATCATTTTCGATGCTAATTATGTATTTCTTTGATAGAATTATAAATATAATTATTATTACTAATTATTATTATTAACTGTAATTATTATTACGAACATTATAGCAGTAATAGTTATAAAAATGGAATTTTTACATTGAGAAAAATGTACTAAATTTTAATAAATATTTGTTTAAAGTATAAAATTATAATAACTTAATGGTTACTTACAATAAATATTTATTAAATAAAAAAATTATAGCTCAGTCAAATTAATGATACCAAATAAATATTTATTAAAATTTAGTAGGGCAATTCTGGTACATACCGCCGCAACGAAAACTTAATTGATTAAGTATTATTTATTATATTTATATAAGGTATGTGTAAGGTAAACAAACTAAACCAGTAAAAATTTTGCACTGTCTATTATTATGAAAAAAATATCAGAAATTCGAAATGTTTCTTTTTTGTATTAAAAACAAAACTTTTTGAAACTTTTGCATTTTTGCTGTATATTCCATAGAGGTAGGGTATACAGCTATAGAGGGAAACAATGGAATGTACGGGTTATGAAAAATTACAAATATAAATTTGCAAATTTACAAATATAAATAAGACGTAAAATGACACAATAATTTATAATATGTGTTTACAAAATTTATATATATGAAGTAACAGATAATAATTACTTTTACATATATTACTTTTACATATATAGTATTATGACATAAGATACATATTTTATGTAATGTATTTATTGCATTTATGTCTGCACTGAATGTCTGAATCCAATCTGCGCACTTTGTATGTTTTGGTTATAAATCCCGTCCGCTAAAAATATCGTGTATCCCAAACAGGTGAGACATACAAGACTTCGAACTAAATACTTGTATTTTGCTGTATTCCTACATTCTTTATTTCTTTTTACATAATGTATTACATTAAGCTTTTTGCAAAATCTCTATAATAATCATTTTATGAGGATTATGATATTTGATTGCGTTATTTACTACATTGATAAATTAATTCACGAACTGACAATAATTTTATTAATTTTATTAATATAATAGGGAACTGAAATTATAATATAATACTAATAACATAAAGGTATATAACATAAAGATATATAACAGAATGGTTGCGTGCACATTACCCTCGCTTTTTCCTGACTTCTGTGGCGTAAATATCAAAGTTATCCTATATTTTTTTTCTTTCAGTGTAATTATTTTACCGTGCAATTAAACACAAATATCAAATAATTTTCTCTCAGCACATGCATGATTTTTTATCTAATTTAAAATAATTTAATATATTTCGCAAGATTTACACAAGATTTATATGCGAAAAAGAAAAAATTATATGCGCATATAATGAAACATTAACAAGATGTAATGTTTAACATAATAAATCTGTTTTTTATTCCTGCACTGTATTAGAACTTTCTCGCTTTCGCTTAAATATCAAGTATGTACCTACTTCAATTTTCAAAAGTGTACATTAGTTCGACCATAGAAAATAGACTTAATACAATTAATAGTTGAAGATAGAAGAAGTTTAGAATTCGACAATAAAAAAATACCATGTATATTTACATCGAAGAATACTGAATGTCGAATGTTCTAACAGGGTAATAGAGCAGGCCTTGCAAAATCTTCCGCCGAGGAAAGAACTAATCGAAATTGATTGGAGAGAATATTATTAAAATATCTTACGATCGCGACAGGACAAACTATATATTGAATTAATGACGGAAATTACTCAGCGTTATTTACACAGATAATCGCATAAATGTTGTTTTATGTTTTAAGCACGATAGTAGGTTACGACCTGCATTAATCATAAATGCGTTATATGCGCATTTTATGATTTATATTGAATCGACGGAATAGAATTTATACATTGACAATATGTTTGCGCAATAGTACTTATGAATATTCGAATTGTAGACAACCGTTCTCAAGGTTGGGTAAGACATTTGCTTTATTATTGTGCAATAATTATAATATTGCATTCTTAATATATGATAATATATCTATTTTTTTATGCGTTCAATTTTACTGCGTTCACCTTTGACTCGATATGTCTACCAAGTTAAGGATACAAATTCTATTTCTGATTGACTTATAAAGACTTATGAAGTTTGTGTGTGTGTGCGCGCGCGTGTGTGTGTATGTGTGTGTGTGTGTGAGTTGTGTTGTGTTGTGTATATACACATACACATATAGAATGAGTCAATAAAAAACTTCGTTTTTTTTTAAACATTCACCCTCACAATACATATATTCTTTACTTCAAAAGTGACACAATTACAAAATCATAATTTCCGTATTGTTACTATGAATGAGTTAAGCAAATATTATCTATCAAAAGTATATAAACTTAAATTTATAAAAAGTGTCATAACTCAGGAAAGGTGATTTTTTTTTTTAAGGATTATGGAACAAAACTAATAAAAATGACATTAGATTATATTAAGGAAAGTAAAAATATATTCTTTTTGTCGATATTATTTAATTAATCATCAAAACTAACTTAATCTCATAAAAAATTGTCATAACGAAAAGTGATTTAAAAAATTCATCAGAATTATCATTATTTAAAAAGGGTGATTTTTTTTTAAGAAAAAAGTTACAAAAATAACATTTGATCATATTAAGGGAAAAAACAATATATATATCAATTTTGTCGATATTATATTTTATTAATCAATAATCTTCTGTCAAGTTAAAAAGTTAAAAAGTAATTTTTCCCCTTTTCCCCTTTGGAAATTAAATTTTTTAAATTGCGTTACTTTTCGAATAAGGGAACGATAGAGCGTGCATCTTAGAAAATCATGCCTTTCTCGACTATAGTGAAGTTTAAGATCAACCTCGGTAAAAATTTAATCGCAAACTATCATTATTCTTTCTTAAGCATATTAAATATCCCGATGATTAAATCTTGCAATTAATTCGCGCGATTATGCAGCTTTTTTAATGTTTATTAATAAACGAGATTCTCTGCCTCTCGAATTTTAATGATAATAGAACGATGACACTTTATTCATCTGTTTAATCGCCACCGACTCCCGAGGCTGTTAGTGTTTCTCCATTTCTAGTAAACAGCAGCGGTTTTACTTGAAGCGCACGCATATCTCAGCGGTAATTTACGTGATCCTCCTTCGCCGGTCGATCGATCGTGCCGCGGCGTTCCGTTGCGATTCCGCCATATAAGCATAAGCGTGCAGATAGCACACGAGCGTGTTTACGCAGCGGCTGCTTAAAAAGGCGTGTCCTCGGTCGCCGCACGGCAATCACCGCGAAAATTGCGCGGTTTCCAATTGCGCGTATTGAAAACGGCCAACAAACCGTGGACGCGCGCTCGCCCGCACTGCCAAAGAGAAAGAGAGAGAGAGGGGGGGGGGAGAGAAAGAGAGAAAAAAGAGGCCGAGATTCTATAATATTAAAGGTAAATATCCTTGAACGCTCGGTCATTAGAGCGAGCGATGCGTCCCGGCCAGCCCCGGACTCTCGCAATGATACGGTATGGCGTGCGTCTTATGTAAATTTCAAGGCACGCACTTCACCGGGGAAGAGAAAAATTTATGCCTGTCCCGCCGGCCAAGGTCTCGTTTCCTCTTCCTGCGTGTAAAGACACCCGTGACGGATTGGAAAACCCGGGAGAAACTTCGTACGTTCTATAGTTCTATCCCTTCATGATCGGAGAAGGGGAAGACATTAGTGAGTCCGTCGCCGTTCATTAGGACGTCACGTCTATTTTTTTCTTTCCCCGCATTGATAACGGACTGTTCCGCTTCACAACGATTGTTTTTCTAATGTCTTCATAATTTCACGCGCGGCTATTTCTGCGTTGTTATACTAGCTTCAAAGCCGCGTAGAGAAAATAGCATTATGCCGTTGTTTCTCGAGAATTTACATTATAATATATGCGTTTACAGTGGTTCAATTAACCTTCTCTCAATGCATGGGTTCCAATTCCAGGGATTCATATCAAATTTGAGACAGTAAAAATTTTTATATTTTTGTGCGAATTTTATAATGCAATTTATGACGCCTCGAAAACCTCCTTTAAACAGCAAAGAACAATTTTGCACAGACTTTATCTCGCTTTCACTTTTATATTTTTTAGCGGGAACCCTCATGTGAAAAGACGGTAGTAAAAAAGGGTAAAAAAATCATGCATTAATAGAAAAGTGTTTGAGTAATTACTACAATAAACAAATAACATTTTATACTTTTAACTTTCATGTGTGTCACATTGTAAATAAATCCATCTCTGCGGTTAATTTCAAAATAAACAATGTCCATATTAACATATGCACTTAGTAAATAATAAACTAAATTTGAGTCAAATTTAATAAATTTCATTTACTTGAGTTATATAAATTGTTCTCCATTGTTTTAATTAAATTACCAACGTATCGGAGTGGAGGCAATGACGACCCATAGAAATGATTAAAAATAAATGAAATTGCATACAATTTAACATTATGAATTTAACAGTGTAGACATGATAGCTAATGATGAAAATTAAAGGACATCACTGCGATCAACTTTTGGATTTTCGCAGAACAGAAGTTTTTACATTCCAGGGGAGCGATTTTATGATTTTTCTTGAAATCTCAGACTAAAATAAGATCCATCAACCAACCACGATTTCGTCGCTCATGGATGCCAGGCGTAATAGATAATGAATTTCCATCATTTTACGTGCAGCAAAACCAAATGAAGAAAAGAAGAGAAAGAGAACATCGGTTAAGAGGGAAAGTAGTAAAAAAGAAAAAGCGAGAGGGTACACGGCGGGAAGGAATCGGAGGTGGACCACACGCACGCACGCACACACGGCTTGTACGACGCGCGCACACAATCGTCAAGCGAACGTGACCGAGGCGGACCGAGTTCATATTGTAATGCTGAGGTATCCATCCCGTGTATTATCGTACAGTCTGCGAAAGCAGCTGTGTGCTGCGCTTCCGCGAGCGTGTTTCCCGGCACGGAACGGTCGCTACGTATACGGCCGTGACACGAGCATGTCCCCCTCTGCCCCATTCGCGATGTAACATATATATATATTATATATTTCTTCATTGTCCGGAACCCCCTCAGCGAGGGCAGCAACGAGCTCTCCTGTCGTGAAGAACGCGAGAGGCGAGCTTCTCTGGGCGATCCCTCTCGAATCGAGAACGACGAGAGCACATGTAGGGGGCAAAAGGGATCCCTTTGGGATACGCGAAATATTAAGTCGTAACCCGTTCGTAGCCATATGGGTGGTCGCGGATTACATGCACCGTCGCGGGGAAATGCAAAATCGTCCGTACGTGCTTGAGTCCGTTCGTTCGTTCGTTCGTTCGTTCGTCCATCCGTCCGTCCGTCTGTTCAGTCTGTTCATTCGTATGAGCGCAAAAGTGCATCCGTGTGTGCAAGCAACCGTACGGCGGATACGGACAACGATTAGAAAACCGGAAATGACGAACGTGGATCGAGCGAGTCGACGCCAGGCTCTATCGTCTCTCCTCTCTCTCTCTCTCTCTCTCTCTCTCTCTCTCTCTCTCTTTCTCGAGAAACGTGGGATCTCCCATGGTGATCCAGAGGGAGAATGGTAATCAGTTCGGCCGCGACTGTACCGAGATAAACGAATCACGTATTATTATAATGGCCAGTTGCTAAATGGTTTTTTTCAATCCGTCCGTCCATCTCCGTCCGCCTGCGTCGGTCGTTCGTCTCCCATTCTTCTCTCCCCGTCTTTCATCCCGCCTGTTCCTGCACAGTCCACCGACTCGTCCGACCGCCTCGCCATTAATACTTCATTATAACCGTAATGAAAATAATAAGAAAGGCCATTTATCCGAGTCCGTGTAGTTTGCTGTTTCTTCCTTTCCTTCTTTCGTTCTTCGTTTGGCTCCGCTTCTCTTTCTCTTTCCCTCCCTCTTTCTCTCCAGTCGTCCTCCCTTATTACTTTATACATACATTGAATGGGAATCGTGTTCTCGTCCTTGATGAACGACTTGTCCTGTCCCTGATGGAAATCGCGGAACGTTCATTAGACGCAGCGATCGTCTGGATAGTAATAACTTACTAATACTGATAATATTAATAACTTTGTGTTTCCGACGTTTGCGTGTTCCCGTTATTTTCGATTACTGCCGCTTCAAGTCCATGTTGTTGTATTTCTTTCGCCATTTTATGAATTTCAAAGTATTTTCAACAAACTTGGGCAATACGACGCATTCTATTTCGCAGAATAACTTTTCCCTCCTCATGTTGAACATTTCT
>Ga0157364_1001145_pt1 | contig 21684 bp, 13 predicted proteins | sample AttsexASBM2_FD_111476 | JGI IMG/M metagenome (GOLD analysis project Ga0157364, IMG submission 111476) | Fungus gardens microbial communities from leaf cutter ant in Ribeirão Preto, State of São Paulo, Brazil - Atta sexdens ASBM2 | ecosystem: Host-associated > Fungi > Mycelium > Unclassified ...
ATGTTATATTACTTAATATTGTAATTATGATAATGTAACATGTACACATGTACGTAACAGTTAGTTACAGCGTGATAATTTGGATAGAGTAACAGAAATTTTAAAATTGTATAAAAGATTGAGGTTGTATAAAGTATTTTGATGAATACAGATCATACACTGTTGATGCAATAGTATATGCTTTATATATTTGATTGGTACACTCTGCAACTTCAATCTTTTATACAATTTCAAAACTTCTATTAACTTATCCAAATTATTTCACTGTACCCTATATATTGTTAACTGTGGAGTTATATTGTTGTTATATTAATGTTTATACTATGAAAAACTGTAACAAAAAAGTATGAAATAATTTATGGAAAATCATTGAAATCTTTCGTATGAAACAGATTGCGATGAAGGGAGTATTACAAAAAGGGGAAATTAGAGAAGAAATGTTTGTTAAAAATTAAGAAAATCTCAAAGATACATTAATTGTATGCTAAGCTGTCAATATCGAACAGAAATATTTTGTGTATATTTATTTGAATTTATTCAGTGATGCAAAAGATTGTTTATATTTATCCTAAATGAATAGAACGGATATATCCAATAGGGTGGTTACTAATTTCATACTTTTTTAGTAACGAATGAGTAACGAAGTTATTTTTCCTAGTGAGTAACAGTAACGATAACTAACAGTTTTCAAGAATTAATAACGAAATTTTACATTTCTCTTTTCGTTATTTCGTTGATATTGAATTATTTTAATAAGAACGCGTTCACTCTTTAAGAAAATTTACTTTTAACGAAATTAAAGTTTTTAAGAATAATTAAGAGTTTACTTAAAAAATTTTGAAGTAATTTAAAGTGTGTAAAAAGTTAAGCTAAAATAACCTAAAATTTTTAAAGTTTTTCAAGGATAACTTATAAATATAATCGGCACAACGCGTTAGTTTCTTTCAGTTGTTCTTAAATAAACCAGTTAAAAAAAGTAAATTTAAAAATCTTTAAAAAAAAAGTGTAAAGTATTCAAATTTACCTTTATTTCTTTGGTTTTCTCTACAGTAAATTTTAAGTATTCTAAAATAATTTTTTTTTAAGTTTTTTAAGTTTTCTAAAGTTAATTTTCCCAAGGAATACCTTGACGAAAAAGCAGAAAGCGGAAAAGCAGTGGCCAGTCAGAACATTCGCACTAGTAGTACAAAAAGCCGAAATTGTCGACACTATCTAACAGGCGGATATATTGAACAACAATTACCTATTTTTTATTAAACAAAAATTCAATGATACAAATTAATTATAATTTAAAGTTAAGATAATGTGCAAATTAAAATTTTCATAATAAAAACTAATAAAGAACTAATAAAACAAAAATATATAAAAATAAAATATATAAAAATTAAAAAATGATTTGTTCTTATGTAGTTATAATTTACATAAAAACAATCATTTTTGAAAAATGAAAAAGGTAACGATTTTTCCGTTACTTTACGTAACAATAACGCGTTACTTTTTAGAACGGTAATGAACAAAGAGTAATGAGTTACTTTTTATCGCAAATAACGGTAATTGCAACATTATTAAAAAGCGATAACTTTACAAGCGTAACTTTACCTTGTGATTTGATAATCTAAACGAAAAATCTATTCGTTATTTGACATATTCCATAATAATATATTGTATAATGCCTATTAATTCAGGATGAATATAAAAAGTTTTTAAGTTGATAATGTATATTCATAGTGGATACTTCTGTTTGAGCTTAAAGAAGCAAGTAAATAAATTTTCAAAGTTATACGTACTTAAAGTAGTGTGATATATAATAGGTATTATAATACGCCAAAAGTATTTTTCGCAATACTCGTTTCATAGAATTAAAAGTAATAAAGCGTAAACTTTGATGATGCATAAAGTTAACCGCGCGCAAAAAAAATCTAATACGGATCGACGGACAAGACGCCTGTCATCCGTCACTCGTTGTCGATCATTCGTTGCGATATTCTTAACATGATCTTATTAACATGACGAAGTGGCGTTATTTTGCGCGCACGGTCAACCTCATGCATCATCAAAGTTAACGCAGCGTACTATTTGATTCAATTGAATGAAAATATTGCGGAAAATTTCGATCGAACAACCAATGTACTAGTCCTATTACATCTACATTACGCGATATTTAAAATATTATAGGAAATTCACGCGAAAACATAGCGATATTAATAATTACGTACATATTACGTAACATTAAATATTTTATTTACACATAAGATATGTTAAAAGTTCGAAAAAGTGATCGGTTCTTAAACATTTCTCGCGTCGCATGTGAAAGTATCAGAAATTTGACAATATTTATGTTACCTTGTTAGTATATATGTTAGTATTGTTAATATAATTCGAATGCGCAATCCTTTGAGCCGTTTTCCATCGTTTTATTATTCTCTACAGGAACAATATTTCTGGAGATCAGGATACTTCAGGAGAAAAGATCCACAATTGATTCGAAGCCAGGAGTGCGAGATATTTCAACGTAATATTACAGGACTAGCAAGCCTGTCCCTCGATCGAACCGCAGAGTCGTAAAGTCGCAAAAATGCGAGATCGCGAATTACACGTTATTTATAGGAGCCGCGGAATCTCGAACCCCACCACTCTCAAACCAACCAATGAGCACGAGTCTTGCTATATTCAAGCACTTATTGAATCGAGCTAGCTTTCAGATAAGATATATAAACGCTACGCACAGATTCTCAGTCCTTAGTCTTTTTCGGAATTCGAGATGTTTTCGTGAATCCGGAGAATCCTGTATGTATTCAGAACACTTATGTTAGCGTGTATTTAACACATAGTTAACGTTGAAAGCGCTTTCTGAATACGGAAATTATATTCTTTCTGAAAATAAAAAAACATTTAGACTAAAGAATGGCTATTGAAGAGACACAGTATGAAAGAAAAATTGATCTTATAAAATAATAAAGCAATTATAATTTATATTACACTTTTTAAAGTAATCTAGTGCATATAATTTAGCACTACAATTTAGTACGGATTCGGACCACATTTATTTACGATATCGTGATTTTATCGCCAATACGTAGCTATGTAGTTCGTATATCGAAAATATATATATACTGGCGCTAATGTATGGATGATTTCGACGAACCTATATAAAATCATATTCTTTTTAGATCTACGTGACACGTGACACTCGGTTGGTGCTATTTGGTTAGTATCATTTAGTACCGGCGTTGTTTTTGTAGGTTAAGTTGAAATTACTTGATATATTCGTCATATTGATCATTATTTCAATTAATATTGTAACGTAATTGTATAAATAATCACAATGGTTGTATTTACTTGCAACCATTGCGGCGATTCATTAAGAAAGCCCAAAGTGGCTATACATTATCAGCAGAAATGCCGGAATTCACCCTTCCTGACCTGCGTGGACTGCCTAAAGGATTTTCGGTAAAAATTTAATTGAAAGAAGTAGCTCTTTTTTTAATGTAGGGACAATCTCAGATATTTCTGAAATATATTCTTCTGAAATATATTTTACGGATCTTGAGATGCAGAAATCGAAGAAATTATAGAAATACCTGAAATAGAATTTTCTTATCATTCGAATATCATGTTCGAAATACTATCAAATTTTAAAAGAATTAATAACAACATATCTTTGCTAAATATTTAATAAGTTTCCAACGTCAGCTGATATTAATAATCACATTAATATTTTTAACTTTAAGAAATGACGAGTATGTTACACACACTAAATGTATCACTGAAGCTGAAAGATATGGCGCAAAAGATTATGTTCCAAAACCTAGTGCAAATAAGGGCGAGCGCAAACAGCAAGAATGGATTAACGTTGTTAATGACTTGCTGACTGGGACAATAGAATTATCACACTTAGAACGGAACTTTCTGAATACCTTGTCAAAATATGAGAATATACCAAGAAAGAAGGCTAAATTTCTTAACTTTGTGCACAATGCGATAGGCAATCGTGTAAATGCAACAATTGTGGAGAGCGTTTGGAGCAAAATGGAGAATGCACACAAGCAAAGTCAACAAGTAGTTACAAAGATTCCAGAAGATCCTATACAAAATCAGGAACAGAATAAAGGTGAATGTTCGTCTTATAATAGATTTGTTTATTTAATGGAAGAATTTCTTATGGTTGTGTCAAAATTCACTGCCAGCACTAAAGATCTCTAGTTTATATTATATGCACTATAATTTTCAGTACTGAGAGTGAATTTTGGAATACATTCTTTGTAGATCTGTTTTTTATTGTTGCATTGAATTATATTAAAACTTTTTATGTCGCTTTTGCCAAACTTTTGATATATCTATTTTATTTTGACTACTTCTATAAGACACAATCGCTACAAGTGTCGTTTCATCAAGTTTTCATTTAGTGACACAAGTTGACACAAATGTCTTGATATTCCATGAGTAATAAAGATAAAATGATATTTGTCAACTTGTATCACGAAATGGAAAGGTCTTTTCGTTATTTATTAATTGCTAAAAAAGATAGAACAATATTTGAGTCAATAATTGTGTCCCCTGAAAGGAAAACAGTCTTTATATTTAAATATATTCAAATTCATCTACAAAGAATAGACCTAATATGAATTATATAAGAACGAGTAAGTCTGTTTTTTTTAGCTGAACTTGCATGATTCATTTTTTTTCTTCAAAAAAGTGAAAAAAGAAGAAAGGTAACTCATATAAGAAGTTCAGCTAAAAGAAAGATTTAATATTATATATAATAAGGATTTATAAAATACACACAAGTCATATATTTATTCTTCTTTATAGATGAGATGACATGTACCCAAAATATATATTCTAATAACTCATTTGACAATCAAAATCTCGCTGAAAATCAAAATAATGAAAATATATGCAAAGAAAATAATTCTGTGAATCATCAAGATGGAAATGAAGCATGTGGGATAACTAATGGTTACCTACATGAGAGACGAAGTAAATCTAAAAAACGGAAATTGGAATCAATCAGCATTCAATCAGAGGAAGATCAAATAGTTGCAAAAATTAGTAAACAATCTAGTTCGGATAATAGAAGGGACGTTGCTATGTTCCATTGGAAGAAAACTATTTTAGATGTTTTACAATCTAAAGGTGAAATTCCTTTAAAAAAACTACAAACTAAAGTTATGAAAAAATATATATGTTACGTTTTTAGCTTAAGTGATACCTTCAAACTGACTGAATATAAAAAAGCTATTGCAAAGTTTTGCAAAACAATAGAAAAGTTAGAAAAATCAACTACAATATGTATTTCAGAAAATAAAGTAAAATTACTTTAGTTATCATTTATCTTTATACAAAGTATACATAATAATTTTGGATTATTATATAATAAACAAAAAATACATTTCATTTTATCAGCGGTTTTTTGAAATTTTTTTATTAAATGTATGACAGTAAATTAATGCTAGCATCTTTTATCTATATCAATTTTTTGTTTTTTTTTTATCATTCATAAATTTCATAATTACGTATGGATGTATAAAAGTTTATAATAAAATGACTATTATTTCATTTATTATATAAAAGTTTTTTTTAATACATAGTTTATGTATTACAAATATTTCTTACAATAAATTCTTAAATTAAGACAGCTGTTGGAAGATATGTGATTTTATTACGTACATGAGCACATATTGATATTTTTTAAAACACGAATCTTTTATAAACAGAATTTAATATATACAATTAATTTTTTTTTAATACATTGACATCAAGTTAGTTCTTGATTAATGTGAATCGGATGGAAAGTCATGTAAGAATTTTTCGGAATACCAAGCATGATCGCTCATAGTTGCTAAAAGACCCTTTGTAAGTACTTTGGCGTCATTACTTCCAAAATAGATTGGTTGTTGATTGTATAACTGTGTCACTGTTCCTCCCAAAGCACTATAAGAAATAAATATATAACAAGTAAATACTATGTAATATTAAGGCAAAATACTTAGATAGCAATACCTAAGAATTGCAGTGCCTGCACATATATCCCATTTCTTGATAGCAGTTGTATGAACGTACGCTGTCGCATTACCAGCAGCTACCTCCAAAAATTTGTATCCTAAAATGAAATGTCTTATATTTGTGTATTCTATATAAAATTGCTAATGACAAAAATTGAAGGCATAAAAAGAATATGGGGCTGAATAATGAAAAATTAAAAACAATGAGGAAATTAAATGACTAGAAAAATATGCATCGTGTGCAAATTATCTTCAATAATCACAAGTCTTTAATAGCGAATTATAGAAATAAAACGGTATTGAAAAAATTTTTCACCTGCACCAGCAGCAGAAATAATTTTAGCATTGTCGCCAAAGGCAATTTTAGATATATTTTTTACTTGTCCAGCGTGTGAAAGAGATACAATTAAAATAGGTGTTTTATTGTCTTTTACCTGTTCAACAAAGATTAACTAAATAATTTTTCAAAATTGATTATAACTTTTTTTTGTTAAATTACTTTCACAATTACCTTAGGTAAATTTTTCAAGTTTCTTGATACGCCATGATTGCTCCATGTCCAGAATAAACTGTAATTCTGTTTTGTCTCAAACGGTTTATATATAACACCAATAATTGGTTGTCCTTTGATGGCTATGCATACCATAGTAGATACATATTGCAATAAATTTTCTAAAAACATACACAAGGCATCATGCAAAAACTGTCAAACTTGGTTTATAAGAAGCTACAACAAACTATAAAATGTTCCAGAACCATTGAATATCTTTCTAATTTGTTCAAAAAGTTTTGTGTCTAACATTTGAAAAAAAAGAATTGAATGGATCTGGTACATCTGGTACAAAGTTTTGATATTTTAATAGTTTTTCAAGTTTTCAATTATATGTCAAATTACTGCATCTATACATTAAATTATTTATTAAGGAATAGCTTTACCCGCAACTTCTTAATATTTCTGAGATTGTTCATATAGATTTTATATTATTATTGAAACTGGACATGATTTTCTGTATTATATTAGGTCCAAAAAATTCTATTGTTTGATCCTGAAAACAATCGATGTTTCTTCAACATCTAGCCATAAACAATCGCGAAAATATTAATTCCAAATTGCAATTGCAGGTAATACATTTTCTTTGTATTCATTGTTTATAAATCTAATCTTTGATTAGAATATCTTGTGAAATTTGTGACCAACTTATTGATTGTAACATGAATATGTTTAAACATAAAAATGCACAAATATTGGTCATCTTAAAAATAACTTCTTGCCATAAATGACCTGAAAAGTAATTTTGTTAGAAGTATTGGAATTTATAATGGCAAAAATGTATCTTTACCTGTAAATTCTTTAGTGGCATCTAGAGGATCTATCCAGATTGTTACATCATTAACATTTGCAATATCGTCATTTATATCATAACCTTCAATACTTTTAACAGAATTCTTAATGTCTTCAACTACAATTTTATCACAATCTTGCGATGTTTCTTCTGATATCACAGTAATCCCTGGAAATGCTTCTGTCAAAGAGCGATACATAGCACAGTGAGACCTATAATCTGCTGCTGTTACTGGATCATTTACACCTTTAAAAGAGATACAGAAGAAAAATCATTATATATCACTGTTTTATATCAAAGTTCATTGAATTAAAAAAAACAGATTATACAATATAAAAACATAATTCAAGAAATAGAAATGTTACAAACTTATCTAATGTATCATCACATACATATCAAATTATATCAATGTTACCTTCTTTCGTCTGCCCTTTGCTCTCTATTTTGAATTTAGTCTGATCATGCACTGCTATCACTTGCAGTCCCCCAATCTCTGCTGCTCTTATCGCAGCGGCGAGAAGCTGCTTCAGAGATACATCTTTATCATTCCCATGCCGATTCGTACAGAAATAGATGATGCCTAGAAGTACGAGCGCGCACAAAAGTAACTTTTGCATACGCACGCTCATTCCGCCGTTTACTGGCGTATTAACGTGTGACTAGTTAGTCGTGAAACAGCAAGATTTATATTGTGACTTTGCAAGCCTTCAATATGACCACAGGAAGCCTGTAAAAATAAATACATGTAACGCATACAATTTTTTATATATAAATGTTTTATATATATACACACATGTGTGTATGTGCATATGAATGCATAAAAACAATGCTTATTAAATAAATACAAAAGCATAAAATCAATGCTTGTTAAATAAAAAAAAAATCAATGCTTACGAAACTTACTAATTGCATATACATATTAGTAAGTTTGTACAACTATTGTATAACTTCATTAATAAAAATATTAAAAGACAAACGCTTTTTTTCACTGTAACATTGACACGGGACGATTTATTCCTAACCTCTTTTACGAGCATATATAGGTTTAAAGAGATAATGTTATACAAGCATAATTTGCGATAAATTTTTAGATATTGTGCCAAATGAACTCTTCTTCCTGCAAAATGAAAAAATCAAGAAGTTTCCGAAATATCCTTTTTTAGTTAATTTTCACGAATAATTAATCATTAAAGAAGAAGACATTTATATTCTCACTATTTTTGATCATAAAGTTTGCAGGAGATAAACAAGAGATAAGGGGTATTTACTTTGGTTGCACTTTTTTACACTTTGTTTACATTTCTTTTTTCTTTCCCTAAACATGAATTTATTTCAGTTATTTAAATTCAGAAAATGTATAGCTAAAATGATCGGACCAATATCGTATTCGTCGCTTAAAAACTGGACATAATGGTTCATAAATACAACATGTGCTCTCTGCACTCTTATCTTACTCTCTTTGTTATTCCAAATAAATCATATATATTTTTAAAATAGGTAAACTTATATTAAATATTCAGATTTTATATACAAATTCTAATATCGATATACATATGATCCGTTTATTTTTAAAATTCATAATTTCGACGTTTTGCAAATTTTTCAATGGAAAACAAGTTTCCCATATCGACTTTTGAATTTCTTCCCTCGACATTTCCTATGTCTTTTTCTGAATTTTTTTCCCTTGACGAGTTTTGATACAATCCTAGAGAATTAGGATTATTATGAAATGAAGAGAGGGATGGAGAAACGATTTGTGAATTGTTCGAGAATCGAAGCTATGACTATGAATACATGAAAGAAATTTTCGGAAGGGGAAAAAGAGAAGAAGGGATAGAGAAAAGAAGTGACAAAGTGAACTTACCAAAGAAAAAGCTAGACGAGAAGAATATACGTCGATACACCTAACACCACGTGTTCGATTTCTCTCTTTCTCTCTCTATCACGCGTCTTCAAAATGCGCAATTGCGTTCTCACATTCTGCTGAAACAGAAATCCATTGTTTGTACACACCCACATATATATATATTATACATATATACACGATATGCATATACACATATAGATCTATTAAAGGGGTAGATTAAAGGGAGATATCTTCTGCGCAACATGCGCGCGTCTTTCGGAGATGGATCTGATGAGGAATCAGAAGGGACAGGAGGCTGGAAAAGTAAGAAACGCAGGAGGAATCATAATACCGTACGAACGATTAAGGAAGAACGCATCGAAATCTTGACTTTCAGGACGAAAAATTCAATTTCAATTCGAAATACATCCTATTGAGAAGAGATGTGCAAAATTCTCTTGAGAATCTATACTTGTATTTCTGCGTCATCGCAATGAAATTGAAATTCGTTGCAGATATTTTTCTGTATTAGTCTCGCTATCTTTTTGGTTGTCTCATTCTCTTTTTGACTGTCTTCCTCCCTCCTCCATTCTTCTTTCCCGGATCACTCTGGGTCGCTTCCCGCTAAAACTAAACGTTAGCTAACTTAGAAGGGATGAGACAAGGCGGACAAGGTGCCAGCTACGGTAGCCACGCGAGCGCCTTCGTGAACTTCGGTTGGCGCGCGAAGCTGCGTGCGAGCAAAACAAACGCGGTTTCACTTTTGTTTGTCGAACATTGTCGGACTCGACAGTAGTCTGCTTTGATTGCGACGAAAATTTGCGAATGCTATCGCATTATATGGAAAAGGAACGAGAAGACCAGAACCTTGGTCTGTGGGAAACGACCGATACTCAGAGTCTTCCCCACCTTGTCCTAAAGTAGAACATTCTGGGGACCGTGCAGACGGTGCAGTGTTGCATTGCTTACAGATCTTACAGTACAGACACTACGCAACACAGGTACATTTGTGTTCCGGACGGAATCGCTTCCCGATTTGTGACGCGGAGAGAATTGCTTGTTCTTTCTCTCTCTTTCTCTCTCTCTCTCTCTCTCTCTGTCTTTCTTTCTCTCTCTCTCTCTCTCTCTCTCTCTCTTTTTCTCTCTATATCTCTCTTCCACTCCCTCCTCTCTGTTAGGAAAGCGCCGCAGTAAGCTTCGGAGTGTCGAATATATTTGCCCTCTTGGCAACGAAAACTTGGTATCCAGGTTGTGGAAGTCAGCACGTACAAAACCTATTTGGAAGTGGCCGAGAAGGAGAGTCGCGCCGGTTCGCGCGCGCGGCGTGAGATGAATGGTGATCGGTAATCGGATTGTTGCGTGGAAGGCAGGCAAAAGAAAGGAGACGCAACGAGATGGCGACCTCGAATGCGACCTTCCAGAGAATGCTGAAGGCGTTGCGAGATAATAACAATACCAGGGACAAGCGCGATGCTTTGCTCTATATCGCCAGGTAAAATTATCGCGAGTATGCTCCGAGAAAGACGAGGATAACATAACCAAGTACTGCGATGAGATCCCCATGTTTGACACACGAGGTGAACGTTAGATTAGGATAAACGAGGCAACAATCATTCAGTTAATTGTAAAGATTATGGATATCGGATCTGACTCCGACTGCTTGCCTTTCAAAAAATACAGTGACACGAATTTGTCACTTTTCATTTTTTCTTTGTTATTTATTTAATGTCATAAGAAGATAATATTTAGAATGTCATTTGTGTGGACCATGTCTCTAAAAAAAAAGCAGCCTTTACTACATTATATTTTTTGCATCTTGTTTTATCTCGTGTTAGTCAGGATTCGAGAGAAAAGAGGAAAAAATTGCGAGAAATATGAAAGAGAAAGAAAAAAACTTACAGAAAAATTTATTAACAGTATCTTTTTTTTCATGTTGTAAATTTAACTGTCTTATAGAATGAATTTTGAATAAATATAAAATTGAAAAATTTAGATTTTTAATGTTGTTAATGTTGTTAATGTTCACTATAAATTTATCAAGAAAGATTTGTCTGATTTAGTATAAGATCACAAATGGAACGCAATAACATTGTATTACTTAGAAATATATATTATGTACATTATATATACATTTGTATTATTGAATAAAGATATTGAGTATATTTGCGTGTATATATATGAAAAATTTTCCTTGATGTCTTGCAATAAAGACTCTATGTTTGTCTTATAGTCAAGCTAGAAAGTTAGAGACATGTGGTATTATTAAAGAAGAACGATACAAGGATTTATTAAAGCTGGTTATAGAATCGTTCACAAAGAGCGATGGAACCTTTCAAATTGAAGCATTGGCAGCATTCAATACCATCATGCATGAGTTTCGTACACATTCTTTACATCTTTTTGAATCAATGCTACAGACGGACTTAAAAACAAGGTTTGTTTGGTTAAATTTGTTATAAAAATTTATACATTCTATATAATGTAATAAAATACTAGTCTCCCATGATTTTAGATTAAAAATATTCAAACTGTTGGAGGTATTAGATGACAATGCTATTTCTGCAGCTGCTAATGACGGACAAGCTCTAAATTTTTTTAAGAGCTGCTTGATTAATATACAGCCTACTTTAATGGAATGGTTAACACCAACAGCATGTGTGGATAATTTGCAAATGTTGACAAAGATTGAACAACAGCTTTTATCGGATGAACAAAAGCTAGAGGAAGAAGTAAATTATAGTGCACTTGCTCTTTTGAGAAGATTATACAGAATGGCTTCTATAACATTTGATCAAAGTGTTCAAAAGGTATAAATATGATGTCATGAACAATTTTTCAAGTTACATTCAGAATTGGAAATATTTGTTTTTTTTTCTTTTTTAGTTTGATACATTATTGATGGATAAGGTTGTAACATTGGCCTATATGGGACACAAGCGCCAGCGGGGTCCCGCTTTGAAACTTTTGCAACAAGCTCTTACAACAAATTCGTCAGCTCATATTTGTAAAGAGTATCCTGATATATGGACACAATATAAGACCAATTTACAATCTGCATATTACAAACGCATGTTGCTGTTAGTAGCGGCATGTGAACTGGATTGGACTACACAATGGAACACTACTATCCAATTCCTTGGCACAGATCTTCATCGTGGTGCTAATCTTATAAATAATTTACTGAGTGTCGAGGAAAAGGCCTTCAAGTCTACTGATCCTATTATACGCAGGTGAAACTATTATATTGCAGCTCTACAATTAAATTTTAATTTTTAATTATTTATGACAAACTAATCGATTTTTTATTATATTGCAGACAAGCTTTTCTTTCGTGGAGATTATTGATTGACAATTTCGCTTTAGATCATCAAGAACTTGCTACTGCTAGAAGAATAAAATTACTCTGTATTCCATTAAATGCAAAGAATAGTAAAACTGAATTAATTGCATTGACAAAACTAGAAGTTTGGTGGCATTTAATTGTTAAATTGTATAGAGATATTGAAAAATTTGCTACTCCCGTTATCACACAATTTTTAAATTATTGCTTTGGACCACTTGGGGATACACCATTGCTTTCTTCCAAATTTGACGTTGTTGCTTCTCCAGGCAAAAGATTTTTTAAAACAAAAATGGTTGCTGTGGATGCTTTGGGTCAATTACTTGTCGCAAAGGAAGATCTTGTTTCAGTTTGCTCTCCAATGTTAGAAGAAAGACTTCCTCATGCTATATCTTATGATGTATTTCGAGAATGTTCCAAAAGCATTATTCATAGTATAGCAGAGGCCTTGCTCATTCTTGGTCAAATTACAGATAAAGAAATGAAATATCGTTTTCAGCTTGGTAAAACGTTATGGACAAGTTTGATGATATATATACGAACTGTTAAACTTACAACAAAGGTTAATTAATATATATTTAACTTTCTTGTGACACAAAACACATGTATATAAAATAAGAATTTTGACTATTATTTTACATACTGAATTTTACTGAATTTTACAGGACCATTTGTATAGAGATGTGATAGTAGTTGTAACTGAATTGGGAAATCATATAGACAAACTCATGGTGAGAAATATGATATTTGATGTAGTTTTGCCAAGTCTTAATTGCATTATCGAAAAAACTGAATTTCATGATAATGCATTGCCAGAACTGGTATTAAAATTGTTAACGACGCCAATACTCGATGAAGTGTTGTCACACATTTTATTCAAGTAACTTACATTAATTGTCAATACGTTTGTATGTAGTATATATTTTATATTATATAAAACATTTATAAATCCGTATTATAGGAATCAAGACAGTAATACAATCAAGTGCCTTCTGGAGCGATGTGTTAGTTCAGAATTTTCATATTCCTCAGGTGTGCTTGGGTTTCTAGAAACAATAATGGAAAATTTGAAATCAGTATATATTAACAAAAAGTAAGTTTAAATAATTTTAATAATATATTTAATTGTTTAATCAACAATGTGTTTCAGGAGTACTAAAGAATCAGTTTACATAGATTTATGGTGTATAATAGCAGAAATTTTTACAAAATACATAAGAAGCACTGAAATCAATGGTGAGGATAACTTTAAAATTATGTTATCAGTTTTATCATTTCCTGTATATCTGGACGATATGACGCAGGTTTGTATAATTTTAAATATATTTTCTTTTAGTACTATAATTTGCTGAAAACTGCTTTTTATATATAATAGGCTCAAACGAATCAATCAGTAATAGTGTGGAAAACTATGTACAAAGAAGTCGAATTGCATTCGGATTTGGTAACTACAATGAAACCAAATAAAATCTTACTCGATACTGCAAACATGATGCGGAATTGTTTAAGTACAAACACAAAATGTTGTACTTTTATTGCAAACTGCTTAGACATCTTATTGGGCACTGTTAATTACGAGTCTTTGTTGAGTATGTAGAATAAATAATTTATATAAAACGCTAATATTAATACTCAGAACATGATAATATATATTTTCGCATAATTTATGTTTTAGCTCAAGATGAAATTCCATCCATTTTACTATTAATAACAGACGTCATAACAGATTCTGTTAATATAAACACTCGTAACACTATAATCGCTCTAAAAGCATTAACAGCTTTACTTAGTACCATATATGGACATAGTCTGCAAAAAATAACGTCATATCTATATAGTTGTAAATCAGTGATGGAACTTATACTTTCATCGAAAGTAGTGGGATTGGTTAAAGAAGTACGACATCAATATTTTTCACAAAGCATTTGATTTTTATATTATCTATTTATTTCTGGCAATTTTATTTGTAGGTTACAGCCACATGGGAATGTATTGTCAGTATTTTTAAAGGACTAAAAAAATTAGATCACGAACTCTTATCGTCGTACAAACACGCAATTGTAACAGCCTTGCATCATACTAATTTAAATATAAAATATTCGGCACAATCTATTTTTAAAATTAGGAATAACTTGGACAGTACCGCTAAATGCATTTTAGATGAAATAGAAAAACTACATACAGAAAAACTAAAAGAGAAATCTTATATAAAACCTGATACGAAGAAAAAGAACGAACAAACAGGAGATACAAAGGAGATGCATATAGTCGGAAGTTTTTTGAATAAAAAGTCAAATATCACAAAATCAGTATCCAGTAAATCATCTGAAAAAAATGATAAAAATACACTTGTAGTACCTGAACCCAATTCGCAAGTAAATAATATTTTTTTATTTTACATTGAAAATGTTTTTGTATTTATTTAGCTAATATTTTTTATATTTTTAAATTTGTTATAGGATTATGTGTATATAAAAACAGATCTGAAATTTGATGTTAATCGTTTGACTGAGCATCAAAAAGAAACTTTGAAGAGGAAAAGAGATGATATACCGGCATTATATAATGATCTTTCTCAATCATCCTCGCAAAATTCTCAAAATTTGCAACAATGGTTTGATATTAAAGCCAAAGAGATTAATGAAATCGATAAAGTCAACAATAAAAAGAGCGATTCTACAATGCAGAAAGCCATTGATAATGATGCTAATAAGGAAAATAAAGTTACAGATAAACAAATAGAACTTTCTAATGTGACAGATAAAACAGCTGATAATGTTTGTAGTAACCAGTTGGAAAATATTGAGGAAAATACTGTCGAGATTAAGCAAAATGAAAATGCAATGAAAAAATTGAAAACCGATGAATCTAACGAAAAGCAGGATACATCGAAACAAACGAATTTGTCTTCACATGTAGCATCTACCAGTGAAAAAGATACTACATCAAAAGTAGACGAAAATGGAGATGTTATAATGACAATAGAATCTGTTCCAAAAAAATTAAATTTTGAATCTCGGGATGAGTTTCTCGAAGATGATAAAATGCATGAAGAAAAATCATCTCCGTCAGACAGTACTAAACGACGAAATCGTAATAGCATGACAAAATCGACTTCATTAAAAGACGATGAAACTGTCGAAACTCAAAAAGATTCAAGTATAACAAATATACATAGAACATTAAGAATGAAGACTACTCAGGGGAAACCTGGTACAAATAGTAAACAGAAGTCAGATGATGACACCGATATTAAAGAAAATGTTAATGAAAATAAGAAAGGCATTAAACGTAAGTTGTCGGATACTGAATCAGATACTGGAAGCGCTCAACGTCGAAAACGAAAATTAATTACATTTAAAAGCGATAATAGTGGTGAATCATCGAGAAGTAATGACATTTTTCCTGACATAAATATGGATAATATGAGTCAACGTGTAAAAAATGAAATATCTCGTTTAAAGATTGATATGGTATTTGATTGTCCTGCAATAAATCGCCGTCGAGTCAAACATTTGGATGAAGGTGAAACGGTAGTACATGGATTAAGGAAATACGGGATACCTGATAATAAGAGCTTTAAATTGAAATCCGTCGTGGATGCGAAATCTGCTGATGGATCAAAGAGATCTCCAAAAGCGCAGGAGAAAAATACAAAAGATGTAGATGATACAGATCAAATCGCTAAGAGACGAAGTAGACGAAGCAAACAAGAGCCTAATAAAAATGATTTGGATGTTAATAAAGATGATAATAAAGAAATTAACAAAGACATTAATAAAGACATCAATAAAGATGTTAAGTCCAATGATATTACTGATAAGGTATCTGAATTTAAAAATGCTGATACAGGTATGACTCGTTTAATTTCGACATCCAGTCAAACTGATATTAGTGAAACTGGAAAATATAATATTAGTGAAGATGAAAGACGTGAAGATAATTTGAAATCTAACTCAGATGTAAGACTTGCGAAACTAAGCAAACAGAATCAAGATGAAATCGAAGATGTCGTTGAAAGTTCGCAAGCTCCTAACATCAGTTTAAAATTAGATAAAATATGTAGCGAAAAACAATGTTTTATCAAGATTGATAAAATGACTAATGTCTATGCTATTAAAACTTCTAATGCGATGGTTGATAAAAATTATGTACCTGAATCTGTTCCCATAGATTGCGATGATAATGATGTATCTGATCCATGTGACGAATTAGATGAAACTAATCCTGACAGTAATACAGAAACGAAAAACGAAGAAAACACAAATAACACAGATAAAGACTTGGTTGAGAAAACTGATAATTCTAATACGAATTTAATTTTAGAAGATCAAAAAACAATTGACAATTCATCATCGATTAAATCTACAAGTGTAATTACTTTTTCTTCGCCAAGAAGTAATAGCAAAATATTTTCTAAACCGAAACCTTTCACAGGGCGTGCTGCTCATATGCTGGGTTTAGTCACGAATCAAGCGCTACTCGAAAGTGATAACCCTGTTGTATTAGAGGAAGAATCATCCGTAAAAAAATTGAAAACGAAGGATACAGAGAATGAAATATCAACAAATAAAAAGACATCAGTGATTAAAGAAATAGATAAAATAGGTGGGCCTTCTGGCAGTCGGCAAGAAAAGATTTTCAGCAATATGAGATCGACTGATTATTCCGCATCTTCATCGACACATACGTTCGCTACTTTGAAAAACGATGGCGAGAAGCTTTCATTTAAATTGAATGCATCAGATTCCTTATCAACGGAAAGTTCAGCTGACAAAGAAAATGAAAGAAATGTATCATTACATGAAAAGGAGGATCTACCAATACTGGAATGGTCAAGCGCTAATCCACCTTCTTTAACCGCATCTCCAAGTGCTAGTATTCTTAAACGTAATCGGTCAAGCCTACCAGATTTTAAATCTGGTCATGAATCAGATTCAGATATTTCAACTTCTAAGGTATTTTCTGTACATTTTATATTATTATATGTTGTGTTTTCTGAAGAATAAACTAAATTAAAGATTATTTTTTATCTCATATTACATCTTTATTTTGTATGTTATTTTAAGACACTTTTTATTAAAATTTATTTTGAAATTATAGATTTAAAATATATTTTGATATTTTTTTTTAGTTACAGCGAAAGCGAGTTAGTTTTGCAGATCCACCGGTGTCAAAAGAAATGGGTTATGAAATCACTACTGCGCAAAAAACGATTAAATATTCAACGACACGTAGTTCCATGCCGAAGAAGGATTCTCCGATTAAGTTCAAGCAAACCAAACTTAAACTTGTATCATTTGATGACGCAGAGAAAGTGAATGAGGATAATATTCAGGATGAAAACAATACTGAAACGGCGGAGGTCGAGAAAAAGAATGAATCACTAACTAATAAAATATCTGAAGCATATGCAGAAGCTATGAATATTGATGAGCAAATACCTGCAGATTCTCTAGAAAGTAGTAATATTATTAAAACAAATTTTTGTGCAAGGATTGATGTTGTCCATGAATTAGAATTAGCACAGGAAATTGAGACAATTACGAATCCAATTATCTCAAAAGATCAACGATCTTTATCATCTGAAAATTCTGACAACACTTCGCCAATAGATATCAGAACAGAAGATACTGAAACGCAGCAAGATATTTTTGATGGGATGAATGCAAAGATTAATGTCACGACAAATGATCAGACGAGTAATAATCAGACAAATAATAATCAGACGAGTAATGATCAATCGAGTAATGATCAGACGAGTAACAACATAAATACGGTCATCCAGAATAATTCGGTAGATTCTATCAAATTGAATGTGACTGATGATTCTGTGATAGACGCTTTACCCAATAAAGACGATAATCTGATAAATATGGAGGATACTGTAGACATCCAGAATATCACCGAATTAAATTCTACTGTAAATACAGACGAGATATTCTGTGAAAAGCCGATACGCAGCAGTACGCAAGCGATAGAAAACTTGGCGGAACAGGATACCTTATCAGTAACGGACTCCATATTTGAGAGTTTATCCTCGACACAAGACCCTCAAAACCAAGAGATTATAAATAATACAGAACTTGATCCTGAATTTTTTGATTCCACGCATTCAATTTATCCAACATTATCATCATGCATGGAACCTATCAATACTATCATTGAACGATTGACTTATCCTCTTTGGAAAAATAATCTAACTACGTACTTTGCGAACAGAGATATGCACACAATTGGTGATTTTGCTCGGCTATCGGAACGCGAAGTTGACAGAATGCCCGTGAAAGGTAAACCAAAAACTGAATTTGTGAAGAAGGTATTGGAGCAGTTTGAAAGTACATATAAGCAAACGGAGCCTTCCGATAACGAGTCAAATGAAGTGAAGCAATTGCCTATTAAGACGATGGACGAAGAGTCAATCGTACCAATCACTTTGATATCTGATGTTGAAACAGGATCTGCAACAAATAATAATGAATTTTTAACTTGTAGTACACCACTTATCCAGCCCGCCGAGAATGTCTCGGATAACTTGTCGAGAGAGGATTCTACAGAAGACTCGGATAAAACAGAATCGATCACTAGTGATATAGATATTTCACTGGAACCCGTAGTTCCAGATAATCCTGATTTGCCAAACTTAGATACTTTGAAGAAGGATGAACAAATAAGCGCGAAGATATCCATCATTGCTGAAATTTCAAAGCCTGAAATGTCTACAGATAATGTCGAATCTGTGCCAATTCCTTCATCATCCTCTGAAATCATGTACGTCATCTTTTTTTATTTTATAAACAAGACATTTGCATTTTATTATATGGGTAATTTAAAATATAAAAAAATTATTATATTTCTTTAAGCAGAACTACGAGCCAAGAAGCATTATCTTCAAATGCCAGTCTGGACATATCAAAAGATCCTACCGTATCTTCAAGTGCAATTGACGAACTTCTAATCACGCACTCTTCCATTGGTACCAGTACTGATGAAGTCGGTTCCACTACGTCGACTGTTCAAAAATCTACGAAATCTGTTGCGTCTCAAATGACACTTGCAGAATTGTTGGACGAAATCGACTTAAATCAGGTGATGGAAAGCGCAGTTAGAAGATGCAGTCCCGAAGCAATTCTCCTACAATATAAGGTAAATTTTATTTTTCGTATACTGATTGTACCAATTGTTCATCAAATAAACGGAAGATTAACTTTCAGGTGAAGATGGCACATTTGAAGGAGGGAGAACTATTAAAGGAAACGATCAAAATGCTCGGCTTGCAGAATAAACAACAAGTCAACGAGGCATCGTTAAAAGCAGCCTGCCGTGCGTGTGGCGTTAACAAAGTCCTTCTTAAATTGCCTGACATTTTTAGCCATGATAAACAATTCTTTGATAAGGTGCTCAAAGTATATAGCAAGAAACTCAACATAGCCGAGGGCCTAAACAATTTGGACTTTGATGAATTAAAAAGCACAATCTGTCAAAAATGCACATCGTCCCAAATCATTGAGATACTATCAGAGAAGCTAAAGCAGGAAGAAAAAGAAGGTATCAAGCAATCCATGCCGGAATTGTCGAGTTTGAATGCTATGTTACAAAGATTGCCGATGGACGTAATTATTAGTCATACTGTAGCAAATGAGGAACTTATTCCTGCGCCAGTAGTTCTCGACATTGCTTTGCAGAATAACAGCTCGGGAGACATAGCGCAAGCGTTAAAGCAGTCCCCCGTTATGACTAAACGCATTTTAGACGAATTGTGGACGTCCCAATTCACAATTGCGCATATTGAAGATGATGATGTATCCAAAGAGAGTTTACTTAATATTTTTAAGAGCATATGCTCTAAACTATCTACACAAGAATTACTAGATGCGTATCATGAGGCTATGACGAATAAGCTTATCGAACTGAAGAATGTAAAGGATCTTAAGGACGAGAAAAAATAAATTGAATCGACAGATATTTCAGTTTAAGTGTCAGTATCAAATAATATGACTAAGTATTAATGCATCTCTTTCAGAAATTACTTTCTATACATATCTATTTATTTTATTTCTAAGACTCGTCATTCGAGTCTAATTGATCTTTATTTATAAAACATATAATATGGCTTCTGTGTCAATTTCTGTTTTATATCTTGATACTACTGATAATTTAATTGATTTTGCTTGCAAGTAATTGATTTTATTATATACACATATATTATACACATATATTTTATATATATATATATATACATATATTTTTTCAGCATATATATATATATATATTGTCCCGAAAGTTTGTGCCGACTAATCTATACAATTTAATAAATGTATACTAAAATTTAAATTTTCTGCGTTTCAATTTTCCTTCAACAACGGCACGAACTTTCCGGACAACCCAATATATATATATATATATATATATATATATATATATATAATATATTGTAATATAAAATTATTTTTTTTATTATATATATTTTTTATTAGAAAGAAGAGGAGATATGTTGAGTCATTAAGCAAAACTGATTTTCTTCTCGAGTAAAAATAGTTTTAAAAAATTATAGTAAGCCAGAGAAAATTTATTTTTCTTAAATACAAAAAATGCTTGCTTAATATTTAGTAATTATTAAATAATTAATATTAACATTTAATATAATATTTTATATACATTAATGTTATGATAGGTTTTTTATTTATAAGTGTCTTATATCTGTTATATATCTTTGTTATATATCTTGTTTTATATCTTGTATTGTTGCTTTATTGATTCTATTTTTTTTATTCTTTCAGATTGTATCTCTTAGCTACAACTGGCATTCTCCTTTAAAAAAAAAAGCAGCCATTTCCAAGGATTGTGATACATTCAGTTGAATTCATTTCTCATGAAAGATACATCTTTTCAGAATTTTAAATTGTGTTATAGGAATATATAGTTATATAGAACAATTGGTGAACATAAGATATCTGCTCATTGGTAATACGAGAATTAAGAACAACTATTTTTTAATCGATTGTACTATAACTGCAGTACAACTTGTGTACATATACACATATATATATATATATATATATATATATATATATATATACATATATATATATATATTTGTATTTAAAGAAATATTTTTCTTTATTTTAATTAGATAAAGAGAGAGAGAGA
>Ga0157364_1001146_pt1 | contig 21661 bp, 8 predicted proteins | sample AttsexASBM2_FD_111476 | JGI IMG/M metagenome (GOLD analysis project Ga0157364, IMG submission 111476) | Fungus gardens microbial communities from leaf cutter ant in Ribeirão Preto, State of São Paulo, Brazil - Atta sexdens ASBM2 | ecosystem: Host-associated > Fungi > Mycelium > Unclassified ...
AAAGTAATAGAGGTACAAACGGGTACAAACGATTCTCTTTCGAATGGCATAAATGAAATTAAAAAATTTTAAAGTTGCGCGCTGGCCATTTTTTATTTTTCACTTTTTGTTTAACTGTTTGAGATATAAACGAAATAATGATCGGTACAAACAAGTACAAACGAAGTACAAACGGCCTGCAGTATTAATTTTTATTTTTGATAAAGTTGAGTGCCAGGTTCACATCGGTGAGTACATAAAGTATTATTTCTTCAGATCATTCTAGAATATCTTTATAGACCTTTTTTTGATAAGTATCTTTGAGAATATCAATTTTAGATTTTCTGCTTAAGAAAAAAAACGCGATTTTACAAAATATTTATTGCATACAGGAATATACAAAACACTATAAAAATTTCGCAAACAGAATATTATATGTATAGATACTAACAAGTTCAACTACTCATAACATTTGAAATTTTTTTATACTAACAAAACAACGTCCAACTGAATATAAATATTAATAGGTATTTTATAAAATAAAAAATATTTAAAAAAATACCATAATAAACCAACTCTTTGTCAGTGCTTTTTATTTTTCCTCTTTCTTATTTTTTATTTTTTGTTTTTTTCTCCTTTTTTTCCTATATTATCGACAATTGTATTTCTTGCTATACATATTTCTTGTTTTTTTCAAAGTTTGTTAATTTTTATCTCGGGTGATATAAAATAAAAAACCAGATAAGAAGCAAAAAGACAAGATGTAAAAAATAGCAAAAAGCAAGAAACAGGAAACAAAAAATTGTAGAACAGGCTTTAAACCTATTGATTTATAAAAATTGACTTGAGTTCACTGGTACAATCTCCTGAATCAGTGATTACTATGAGTTTCACTTTTTCATTTGTGTAAAGCAAGGATAAAAAAGTACTGAAAGTGTCCAAATCTGACGCAACCTCAGTTAATTGTTTCTCATTATAAAAATTTGAGAGCAATGTAAATGCGCCCCTTATTCCTCCTTGCACCTAGGACTATATAAATTATCTGCAAGGTAGAGGAAAGTCAAGACAGTATTGAAAAACAGGGATTATTTTCATGATTGATTGACACGTTTCAACAATAAATATTAAATGTCATAAAAAAGTAGATTATTTATTTGTACATTTAATGTAAATTGTAAAGAAAAAATAATTTGTATTGTTCATAATAAAATCAGTTTTTGTACTTAATAAATTTTAACATAATAAAATCAGTTTTTATACTTAATTAGATTATTAAAAAAAATTACAACAATTTTGAGCGAATTTGAAAATTTCTTGTCTTTTGTAACACATAAAATATGCGAGTTTAAAAGATCATTGTATTAAATATCAACAATAAATTTTAAACCACGTGTTCAGAAGAAGCAAAATCTAACCTAAAAAAAACTTTTCACGTTAAACAATCCTATCGAGAACAAGTAGAACAGAAAAAAATGAAACAGAATATAGAACATTAACCTCTTTCACAACGGGATCGTCTTCTCTTTCCGTGGTGTCCATCGTCGTTATTGCTCATCGAAATAATTCTCCAACTTTTTATATTTTATGTTTTCACATGTACACGGAACATCACTCGGAATTTTTCGGAAAAGTTAAATCGAAACTTACCTGTACAGCATCCCAGAGCAAAAGAGACGAAAGGGGGATGAAATGATAATAGCAAGGTAGCAAGCATAGAACTGCGAACCACTTTTAAAAATCGGCGATAGACACAGTAGAGACATCTATCATATTGAAAATTGGTTTACTCACTCCTAGCGATTTGATTGGCCATGGTATTAGGGCCGATTTGCATCTTGACGGAAAAGTGGAAGCCAATCGGAATTCGCAATAATAGTAGGCGGTATATTTCGCTTGTCTGCTTTCTGCAAGTTCTGATTGGCTTCTGCTTTTTTGCTTTCCGTCTTTCCAAGATGTGAACCCGGCTTTATTTTCTGATGTATGCAAATTTTAGTTGGTTGAATTTCCGCATATTGGTGTCGAAATGTTAAGGTTTAAATATAAAGGCTACGTTCAGTGAATTCAACAGTTGAGTGAGCGCTCACTCAACTATTATTCTTTTAGATCATCCAATCAGTATTTTAGATCTGAAAGAATACACGAGCGCTCACTCAACTGTTGAGTCCGCTGAACGCAGCCAATAGACACAAGCAATAAGCAATAGGGAATAACGAGCCATCCAATCAGAGCTCTGATGTGTAAGTTCAATTATAAATCCCAAAGCTCTGATTGGACAGCTCGTTATTCCCTGGTTCCTGTGCCTATTTCCTGTACTTATTGTGTTTAAGCCTTAATCTATATAAATTGGGTGCATTTATCAGGGGATCGATTCTGTATCTTCAAATAAGGTGAAAATTACAAGTGAGCAAATTTACTAGGTGTTGACCAATGAAATAATCAATATTCTAGTAAATTCGCTCACTTTTATAATTTGCACCTCATTTCAAGATACAAAATCGATTTCCAAAACGATAACCACTCACTAAGCGCTCTTTGAGTTCTTTTATCTGACTGGTCTATATTTTAAGAGGTCTATATTCTAGTGGAACAATAGATGAAAGAGCTCATTGAGCGATTATCATTCTGAATGCACCCATTAAAATCTTGTTGCCTAGGATTTTTTGTTATCAACATTTTTGCAGCCTAGTTTTGCGACCATCTTTGTTTTCGTTGCAAATACCGATACAACGAAATCTTGAAGTAGAACTAAAAGAATAAATAATTTATAACAAAGGAAAATGTCTTTAGCTGACGAACTTCTTGCCGATCTTGAAGAAAATGACGACGCGGACGCTATTATGGAAGAGCCGGAGCCGAAGTTTATTCCGACTTCGGTTTCTAAGATCTTAGAAGAAGGTTAGATTATTTAATAGTACATGTAGTACAAAACAAATTGTTTTCGTATAATTCTGTTTTATCCAGTTATAACTTACATGTAATATAATGTATTTACGTCATTTATATTATATTTCTAATATTACGATATATTTACTTGATGTAATATATATTTAACATACTATATATTTATTTTGTAGTGTTTTATATACTGTGTGATTAATATACCAAACATATAAAAATTAATTTGTCTTTTCTTTCTGTGCAGAGATAAAGGTGTCCTCTGTTCGAGAATTGGCTCAGTTACGAGATTCGGAACAGTTGCAGCAAGTTATAACACAGATTGAAAAGCATAGCAAGATACCTAGGAAATCGACGGATATTATAGGACCTGTGGAATCTGATCCAGAATATCAGTTAATAGTTGAAGCTAATAATATGGCAGTAAAAATTGACAATGAAATAGGTAATTATATAAATTATAGAGTGTATTGAAGCAAACATTCTATAGCTAATGAAAAATAAATTAACAATTTTATTAAAAAATAATATTTTTATAACATTTCATTAGTCTTTTGGTCTTTATTATTTTATTATACTAATAAAACTAATAAAGCATAGTAAAAAATAATATGTAGCAATAATGTAAAATGTATAATAAATGTTCTTATAATAAGAGTTAGAACAAATTGCCACATAGGTCTGTTCTTTTTGGCTGAACTTTTGCACCAGTTTCTCTTGGAGAGAAAAGGAAGAAAGATGAACTGGTGTAAAAGTAGCCAAATAGAACAGGTTTATTAGTAGTCAAATATTACAGAGAGTATAGACAAATAGCAAAATACTAGAGAGACTAGACAATATACAGAAAATATGACATGTCAAACACATGTAGCTAAGTTTAATTAAATGAGTGTGGTATGAAGGCCTGTTCTTTAAGTGAACTTTTGCACTAGTTCTTTTTTTTCTTTTCTCTCCAAGAGGAAAAAGTTCAGCTAAAAAAAACAGGCCTATGGTTAGAAGTAACATTCTTTAACAAACCTCAACGTAAATATTATACTGCTAGATAATGACGAAAACATGAAAGATAACATCAGATTAATTTTCTGCAATTTGCATGTAATTTGTGGCTGTTATGTTAGTTATTATAATACAACTTATTTGAAACTAGCAATTGACTATTACATATGACGGATTTCGGCAATTAATCAAAAATTACGATCACATTGTCCTAACTCTTATTATAGAAACATTAATAATAAATATTGTAATAATAGAAATAGTATAAAATGCTATATAAAAAAATCATAAAATTTGTATAAATTAATGCTGATCACATTTTCACATTTTTCAGCTGTTATACATAGATTTACAAGAGACAAGTACTCGAAAAGATTTCCAGAATTGGAATCTTTAGTTGTAGGACCACTAGAATATGTAATGACTGTAAGAGAGTTGGGAAATGATTTAGACAGAGCCAAAAATAATGAAATTCTGCAGCAGTTTCTTACTCAAGCTACAATTATGGTTGTTTCTGTGACAGCATCAACCACTCAAGGGTAACATTTAGATGCATAGACTTAAATGTGTTTTTAATTTTAAATTTTTGGAAAATGAATTTTTTTGTTTAACATTCTTGTATTTAAGTAATAAATGTACAATAATAATGTTAAAAAAGATGAAACTTTAGGAATTTTCTAACTAATTAAAAACAGAATTTATTGCATTGGTTTTCGTAATGTACAATTATTTCTTTTTAATTTTCATGTCCTCGCACAGTCAGTTGTTGACAGAAGAGGAGAGAGAAGCTATTTGTGAAGCTTGTGATATGGCGGTGGAATTAAATAATTGTAAATCAAAAATATTTGAGTACGTGGAGAGCAGAATGGCGTTTATTGCGCCAAATTTATCGATAATCGTTGGTGCATCCACAGCTGCCAAGATTATGGGTAGAGTATTATACAAAATCGCAAATATATTTATATAGTAAAACAAGTAAACAAAGTAAAAATGAATTTTTACATTGTTATAAATTTTTTTTAATTCAGGTGTCGCAGGTGGTCTGACAAAGCTTTCTAAAATGCCAGCCTGTAATCTTCTAGTCCTTGGATCCCAGAAAACCACACTTTCTGGATTTTCGCAAGTTACTACTTTGCCTCATACAGGCTTTATATATTACTCTGAAATTGTACAAGAAACTCCCCCGGTAAGTTAATTTTCTTTTTTAATAAAGCATATACATAATAAAAATTGCAAAAATTGCATGAAGTATCGCGGCAAAAAGATTTAATATGTATAACATTGCAGGATTTACGGAGAAAAGCAGCAAGGCTAGTGGCATCAAAGAGCATGCTAGCTGCTAGAGTAGATGCTTGTCACGAGAGCACAGATGGTCACATTGGGCAGATGCTACGCGAAGAGATCGAGAAAAAACTAGATAAGTTGCAAGAACCTCCACCTGTAAAGTTCGTGAAGCCACTGCCAAAACCGATCGATCCTGGTCGAAAGAAGCGTGGCGGTAAACGCGTTCGCAAGATGAAGGAACGTTACGCGATCACGGAATTTAGGAAGCATGCTAACAGGATGAATTTTGCAGATGTAAGTTATAAAGAATGTTCTCGAATTTGTGATTTATAAGATCATCTCAAAGAATGTATTATTAAAAATAATATTGTTAAGACAAGCTCGTAAAGTGATCAATAATGATAAAAGATCAAAGACGATCCAATTAGACGAGTGAGTAAGATTAAGATTATAAAATATTAATTATATGTATATGATTATTAGAAAAAGCCTAGAAACACAATATTTAAATGTTAAAATGTATTATTGTGATTGTAGATCGAAAGTGATGCCTACCAAGAAGATCTTGGCTATTCACGAGGGACGATTGGCAAGGCTGGCACTGGTCGAATCAGACTGCCGCAGATTGACGAGAAAACAAAAGTCAGAATATCCAAGACACTCCAGAAAAATCTGCAGAAGCAGCAGCAATGGGGAGGTAGTACCACCGTCAAGAAACAAGTTTCTGGAACTGCTTCCAGTGTAGCTTTTACTCCTTTACAAGTATGTTTCTTTTGATGTTTTACTAAAACATTAATTGTACAAGTGAAAAATAATTTTTTATTTTGTTTCTTTTTTTTAATGATTGTGTTTGCAGGGTCTTGAAATTGTCAATCCGCAAGCTGCAGAGAAAAAAGTGAACGAGGCGAATGCAAAATACTTTTCCAATACAGCTGGTTTCCTAAAAGTCAAGAAAACGTAAATGTATATTACAAATAAATGTGGGAAGTTGTATTCAATATTTGACTGTAAGTATTAATTGTTTAATTTATTGAGCAGAGTTGAAATGTGGATGGATAATAATCGACTACTAAATAAAAAATGTACCTGTGATCTTGCAAACGATTACGAGTCTGCAATGGAATGTATACATCATTTATCGCTGTGATGAAGACTGATATCCTTGAAAAATTCACTCCTTATTTTTGTTGAATTCATATATATATATATATATATATATATATATTTGCCTACTGATTATACCGTGTAACAAAAACAATTTTTTTTCACATATAAAAAAAAATCGATGTGTCCGTGAAAGTAGAAATGAAATCTATCATATAAGTGCGTTCTATTTTGCGAAATTTTTTTACGTACATTTGAAACTTAGAGGAAGTAATTCGGTTGCCGTGCAAGATAAAATTGTACAATTATGTGAAAATCATGTAATTCCATGTTAAAGCGATTGTAGCAGAACAAAATGATTTTAAAAATGCATTTATAATAAAAAAAAATCGCTCAAATTTTACAAATTTTTTTCTTAAAAAGTACATCTATTTTTACAAACATATCGATTTTTTGTATGTGAAAAATACTGTCGCATGGTGTTAGGCTCCTGAGCCATATTGAATCGTGAAACGTCAGAAGCGAGAAATGACACGTTAATTTTTATAAATTGTCATTTATAAATAAAGACAATTTGAAAGAAAAATGATGAGATTGTTTTAAAATATGTATTTTGTAAAAATGGATGAAACTTTCCTACCCCCACCCCCCCATCCCCACCGACAGTCACTATATATCGTAAAAAGTGATAAAAACCGAACATGAAGTACTTTTAATTGTATTCAATGCGCATGCTTATACCTAATGCATAGTTTATTTTTAATTACACATGCCTTTTATCGTACTTTTTATGATTATTTATTGATTTTCAGAGGGGATAAGCATAGTTTTCGCCCATTTTTGTAAATGTTTACGCAAATGTTTTAAAGTAATCTCATCATTTTGTTTTATCCAAATTGTCTTTATTTACAAATGTCACGTAATAAAAATTAACATGTCATTTCTCGCTTCTGACGTTATGATTTAATAATGGCTGTGATGACTCAAGAGCCTTATTTAGATAATAAAAAAGAAATTTGGGTATAGATTTAGGATGATATCACAATTATTAGACTGTAAAAGTTTACAGTGTTACTTTCTTATTAGTTTCTAATTAATAATTTATATTGATTAATTTTAGAAAGTTGTTAAAATATGACCTACTTGATTTATGCATTATTCTGTCGCAATTCAACTATTTGCTGGCATTAATCTTCTGTAGGAAGATAGGTATTGCTTCGTCTCTTCATATTATATTTATACTTTATCCGCGATCAAACGAAATATGACAAAATTCGTCGGCGAAAGTATTCGATTTCACATCGATATTATTCAATAATAATTGAAGGCTAATTATAAATGGGTTTCGACTTGTATCGCTATTTGTGCATGAATGGCAAATTCTTTTATATTGCTTATAAATGAGAGAGAATGGCAAAATAAGAAATAGAAATAGATATAGATAGAGATACAGAGAGAAAGATACAGAAAAATATGTAGAAATGAAGTTAATATAAAATTTATATAGTACAATTTTATATAAAATAATCTATACATAATTGTAAAATCGTAGAAAATAAAAATTTATTGATATTTTTTTAGAGTCTGTATTAATTATATCTATACATGAACAATACATACTACAGTAGGTTATTATATATATAAATACTTAATTTCTATTTTATTTTCTTTTTATGTAATATTCAGAAATTATATAGGGCAACATAAAATTTATTTCATTTCTTTATAATAACAAGAATAGAAAATATCACAAATACGTGACATTTTCAAGACTATTGAATTGTGAATAAAGATTACTAAGAACCACACCTTACATACATATTCTTCGACACCCGAGCTTGAACACTATTTCATTTTAATGACATGTGTTTACGCAATACATTTTATAAATGTAAATCGGTTTGTAGCGGGAAATGAAAAATTTGCATTGCATGCTAAGCCAGATTTCCGCATTTTGCTGCTCGTTTTCGAGATTGAGTTTGAATTCTGTTGCATAAATTGTTGTTGTAAACGAACCGATTATTACGTAATTATTATTCTTGTAAGCTTACAATTTTTTTTTGTTTATTTATCTCATGTGAATTAATATAAACCATTATTTTGTTATATTCATGTTTCTATTACTTCTGGATTTTTTGTAATCTTTATGCCACGAACAATAATGCAACCTGCACAATAAATATAGTTAATTCTTATCTAACAGAAGTGAGATTAAGAAAAGTTTAGTGAGATTTTAAAATCAACTGAGATTTTAAAATCATTTTCTTTATCCCGATTTGATTTGCGCTTGTAAAAAAAATTTCATGTCATATTTTTTTTTAAGAAATTCTGAAGAAATCTAAAAATTTTCATCAGAGTAATGTACTTATAAGAAAGAAACGTAATACTGTTCTCTCTTTTCAAGATCAGGATTATTTCAACAATCAGTAATGAAGAAACTTATGCAATTAATCAACTCCACCAAAGTCTCTTCTGCTTGCTTTACCTTGGCCTTAAACTTGAACAGTTAGCATGTAGTAGCACGCCATTTCTGAATTTATTTAGAATGAATCGATTCTATCATGATTCTGATTCTACATTTTAATGCTCCTTTCTCTGTTCTTGACCCAGACGATGTTCTCTTCCACTTTCTTTTCGATATCTTTAAATAAAAGGAGGATTATCGCGAATCCTTTATTCTTATAATGATATTCCTCCTCAATTCCTATCTCATTATTTGTTCTTGAATTTACAAGAGAACCGTGATAGTCTTCTTTATCTTTTTTTAATCAAAAATCTTCCTGATATTCCTTTCTATTTTCTATAGAGTGTAGAATGGATATTTTTTTATTTCCTATGAAGAATTCACTCAAGAAAAAAATGTTGACAAAAGTAATTATTTCAATTACTTAATAAATCAATTACTTAATAAAAATTGAAAGATATGAAATAATAAAGATATGAAATGTCTTATCTGAAGTATAATTTTGTTTTCTTCAATTTTACTTCCTTAGAGCAAGAACTAACTTGTTTGGAAATTTATTTTTCATCATAAAGGCTTATGTGAATAATCTTGCTTATATATGTCCACTGGATTTTTGGAATTTTTGAAGTTTATACAATACAATCCTCTAATATTGATCCTTTTACTATTTTCTAAATTGTTCTCTTTTAAAACTTCGAGTATCCGTTCCTTTTTTGCTTATTTCTTATGTGCTTCGATTATAAATATGTAACGTTTTAAATATATTAGCCATAATCGTTCCTCTTATAATGACGTCTCGACAATCTTAGCATTTTGATCTCTTTATGATGAATTATTTTGTATTCGTACGTTGATGGTTTCTTCAATCATCATATCATTTAAAGAAACATGATCAGTCCGAAAAATTTTTAATTATAAATATAATTATGCAACAATTTCATTGAACTACTATGGCTAACAATTTTCATATATAATAACTTTTACATTTTCGTCTTAGGATATTTTATTTGAATTTAACAACATTAACGTTACAAACGCGAGATATGATTTTGTATGCATAAGATGGTCTACTTAAATGATGCACTTTTATTTTACTGAAAGTATTGATTTTAGATAAAAAGTATTCTAAATAAAACTTAAACTGAAGGGTTTCAACAGCGATATAAAACAGTGCATCTTACAATTAGATTCAAATTTTTTAATTCTCATTAGTTTTCCAGTCGAATTTCTGATTAGCAAAGCCGTAACAGAGGTTGAAAGAACTTTCTCCATGAGATCCAAATGCTCGGTGAAAGTGTTTCTTTTACACGTACAACACCGAATATCCACTTCTCTTTGGAATCATTTTTAATTCGAATGGATAATATTGGATATTTTGAGGATTTTATTAGACATTGTCTTTATAAATTATTTTACTGAATTATTTAAATTTAAATTTATATAAATTGTCTTAATTTATATGGTTAATTTTATTAATCTTTAATGTTTAAGCCCAAAATGTGTATTCAAGCAATTGATAAAACTAATAAATTATATTGTCAAGTATGTGCAATATAAATAATAGATTTATTAGTTGATAATAGATCAATTAAGTTGTTAATCTTTATCTATACTTCCAATTGTAATGTGTGTGACTCGTAGAAAAAGGAAGGGGGAACCAAAGTGTTATTACTATTTCGTTCCAGGATAATTGGTATCCATTGTCGATACCATCGGAGTAAATTAAACAAAGCGTGTCAGTGGTAAGTTTCTCCGTGGGTGGAGAACCACAACTTTCGATCTCATTTTCCCATTGAATTCAACGCACTGTTTGGCGGCCGATTTATTGAAATTTTATGGAAGCGGATCGAACTTTCTTTTGTCAGGCGAAGGTCGTACTTTTCACCGATAGTGATGAATTGCCAATATGTATAACAAAATATCATTCCTAACGTCTACATATAACTAATTATTTCGATAAATAAATTAATCCTTATTAATCTCATAAAATTAATTAATAACATGTTGTATAATGATGTATTAGTACATTATCTAATAACAGTACATGCAAATTTTTAGATCAAATACTGTTATATGTCATTATTTATATAAACTTTGCAAGAATTTCTGTAAACCCACATCTTTGCTTAATGTGTATTTCTTCAGATTATTAGAATATTTTTTAAATTTACATTTATTTATATATTCTTTAAATATAAAAATTATTATGAATTTTTCTATCACTTTATTTAAATTTTTTCTTAATTTTTTAAATAAAGGATTATTGAAGAAACATGTTGTTGAACAAATGTCATAAAAAATTGCAGTATAATATTTTAAAATATCAGATATTTATATATCTATTTTTTTATATCTATTTTTATATAACTGTCACCCGCGGGACTACAAACGATCGCAGTAATGAAATCTTTACAAATAAATAAATCTGTATAACAAACGAAACAAAGAAATTTTATATTACAGCATTTTACAAATGCGGAAGTAAAACCTGTCGGGCGGGGCGATGAGAAAGTTACGTCGCCCAACCGATGTATGAAATTTTAATCGAGACGTAACGCTTGAATGAAGGTGTGTCAATTTTAAGTGACAAGTTTTACGTGGCAATAAACAAGAAAAAAAGATCAATCATTTTATATAATAAACGCGAAAATCTGGTTACTTTATTTACGAATGTAACTCTAAAATTAAATAGATCTTAAATTTGGAAAATACAGTGTTTTCATAGAAAGAAATGTCAAAGTATCAATATAAATCTTTTAATAAATTACAAGAAAAATGTCTTTTATAATTTAAATTTCAGAGAAATAAAAGTATTCCAAATCTTATTTTTCTCATAGTTTTAAGTAGAACTTAATTAATAGGATCTTAATCAATTAATTGACTATTAGTTAAAAATAATTGGAATTAAGAAGTGATAATTGGAATTAATGAAGATGACGTTTATCCACAATAAAACTATTGTTATATAAGAAATTCATCATTCTTTATAAAGATATAAAAGATTTCAATTTTCTTGAAATTCTTTAAAAAAAATTCTTTCAATTTTACTAATATATTTCGATAAGTAAAGATAGTGTTCCTAATTAATTGGCGCTGATTATTTTTTCTTATAAATATTTTTTATCAATAAAATAAAGGATGACTTATTGTACAAATATTCAAATAAGGATATTCAAGTATAATTCAGCAAATGTAAATGTCGGTGCGGTGTTATATTCACAGTATATAGTTACAGTAATACTTTCGACCTTTGCTTATGCTTCCTCGGCTGTACGTTGACGTTTAATGAAGCGAATGAAACTATGAGGTTCTTTATATAATCAAGTATAGAACCCCCACTCTAATATTGTTAGTAACTTCTAAGAATTATACTAGAATAATTAAACAATATTTATATTTTCGAAGTTTGTTAATATAAATATGAAATTAGTAAAGTTTTATAAATATTAGAATTGTATTCAAATATGCAAATTTTACAATAGAATATATATTTATATCAATTTATAAGTAATTTCTATTTTTAGAAGGATTCACACAAGATGTATTAAAAAATTATGTCATATACGATTATTAGCAAAGATTGCGATGATCTTTAAATATTTAGACTTTTAATGTTTTAGATCATAAATTATGATATTATAAACTGATTTTGGGAACACTTTATAAAAGAACGGAAATATTGATTTACTAGATTACGCACACATTTTTATTTCACAAGAGATTGATGAATAAAACGATTTCAATTCTCATGAAAGTACGTACTGTCATACATATTTATATTGACGCATCTTAGAAACATAAATATTATTTGTTTACTTTGGCCCAATTATGAAGAATATTCATCATTGAAATGAGAACTTTTTATTACATACTTAAAGAAGTTACGGTTTCATTTAGTCACTTTATTATTGGTCAATGTTTGGCTGAGGATTTAAATAAAATTTAATACTATAAATAGTTATACACTGTAATACATTTATGAATAATCATATTGCGAATATTTTATCTCACAGACATTTACACTTGTCGGCGTACTGACTCAAGAATAGCACAAAGCATTGGTTATAAATTGATTCCGCAACATTGATTTACACCTTGTGTTGTTTTATAGCCAACATTGAATTTCAATATTGAGCCAGTGGATATTTTTTCTTTACTAGCAAAAATTATTTTTTTTATCCATCAATATATATTAAAGTATAATGTTAAGATATAATGGCCAATTTTTTAAATAAAAAAAGTATATATATATATATATATATATATATGTATGTGTATATATATATTAGAATTTCTAGAGAAATGATTCAATAGTTGGATATCATTATTTAATTGCAATTATATAATAAATCGTTCAATCAATATATTAAATTTATTGCATAATTACAATTTCTAGTGATTGTATATGTAATTAGTACAATATTCTCATGTACAATATTCTCTGACAGAAATTATAATATCTCAATGAATAGTCAAGGCTCTGACTAAATCAGGTAAAAACATAAAATGTAAATGTACATTTTATGTTTTTATCAATAAATTTATCGTACACGACTAACTAGTGTTGGCTTTCATCTTTATACCTGATTTATAATATTTCAGTTTTTATCTAATATTTGTATGGTATTATACAGTAATGTATTTGCATTCAATTTTGAAGTGATGTTGATTTTAATATGTAATCAATGTATATCAATGCTACGGGAAACTGGAATATTCTATTTATTTCATTTGTTTCAATTTTTATTAATTCATTTATAAGAGAGAAACAAGAATGTTTTTAAGCACCAAGTATATGAAAAGAATATTACAAATATTTTGATATCTGATTGTCCCCATTCCTTAATTAATTGTTAATGTTTGACTTGCCTATTAATTTATGATCCCACTGGAATTTACTTTACATTCAAATGCGATTGTTACTTTGCAAGAGAGAGTTTAGAACTCTAGTTATTAATAATTTTATCTTCACACTTTGTACACTTCCGGAGGTGTTCTCACCCGTGTAACAGATCGAGTTACCCGACTTATTTAACCGTAATTACTCGCATTTGTAAGCGAAATATTACGACACAAAACAGAAAAATTTAAATATAAAATATTATAAATGTCCTTTTTTTATTTATAAAAATGAAATATAATAATAATTATAAAACTCACATAATTACAAAAAAGAAGATATAGAAAATTACCTTCTAACTGAATCATTCAATTTCTTATTTAATGATTATTAATTAGAAATAATTTTTAATTTTTTTCGAAATTTTGTTCTACTTAATTTTGTCATTTGTTTTTTGGAAATTTCTGTTTTCTTATTTTAAGAACGAAAAACTTTAAAAATAACGAAATGACTTCCATTGACGATTATTATTTCATAAACACAGAAAGAAAAGAGAGATTATGTATCTTGATTCGAGATTTCACTGTTTTTAATAAAGATGACTTTTCCGATTTTTATCATCCTTTTCATAGAAATAAAAGAATGCAAAGAGAAAATAACGGGAATAAGTAAAAATGCTTTTATTTTAGACTATTAATTATTTATGAAATAACTATATAATTAAAAAAACGAAACAAATAATAATAAGATAATATAAGTTTCTAGACTTGTACAATCTAAAGTACAAAAAATTTGGAAAAGTATTTGTATTTTAATGTACTTGTTTATTTTTATTTTTCTAATGATATTTTAACACTTTCGATAGTTTTAATATATTTCTCATACATATATTATTTGGTTACTTTATTTTTACTATGTCATTTCCAAAATGTCTTTATTTTTTTTCGAAACTTTTAAAAAATGTATTTATTGAACGTCTTTGATTAAATCGGATTATGTTTTTGCTATGTATACTATATATAATTGCACATCATTATTCTGATGAAGCGTACAATAAGATGCTCCATAGCAATAAGCTCCTTTGTCTGTTTATCTATATTGCATGGTTGAATAATGGAAAGTTAAAGGAAAAAGGAACGACACAGGAAAGGGCGTGATTCGCTTTCTGTTAGCAGCAGCTTTCCGCAGGCTGATCTTCCGGAATGATCGACAGATCAGATTAATAGAGTTTCATGCTTAATTATACATTCCCATCCTATCATGCATCTTGCGTTTAATTAAAATGCGATCTTGATTCTATACTATACTACCCCGCAAGATATATTGGAGAGTACATCTTGCTTCCTCAACAATTACGATCTACAATTACGCTTTCCTCGCAATTGCGCTGCAAAAATTTCAATATCATGGGCTTCACACGTCGGTGCACCTAGTTTTTCTTCTGCGTTTTGAATGAAAAAGATAAGGAACGATTGCAAAAGTTTTTATTCTCTATGATGTAGGAGAATATGAGATTCACTTAAATTAATTATAAATTAATTAATCAAGAAATCTTTTCTTTCTTCTAATTATCTCAGTAACTACTATAAATCTCACGAAGATTTTAATATCACGTAATAACTTTGCAACATTCCCAGTTAGAAATGAGCCTTTAATGTTGAAAGACTTATAAAAGAATGTTTTGTGTGGTGCTATCTATCTATCAATAAGCTTATTTTATTTTATTATTAATTGCAGAGCCTTTATTATTGTTTGACTTTTTCAAGTCTAGTTTTCATATTTTATGAAACTCAAAACAATATTTATTAAGATCTGAAATTGCTATATTCAGTCAAATTTAAGGCATTAATTATATATACATATATATGTAATTATATTTTCTATGACTTATCTTCTTAGTGAATATAAGAATAAAATGTATATTTATTTGATTTTATATAAGTTAGATTTCTTTCCAATAATTCTTTATCGTTATTAAAATTCACTGACAGTGTACTCAAATATACTTTTAATTAACAAATGATAGTAATAGCACACAAATGTTTGTTATATTATTTTAATAAATTAATGGACTTCTGAACAGGTGCATCCTGCAGAAAAAGTGCGATGATGCAGACGCGAGGAGTCTCCCACTACCTTGAAGAGGACCGAATCCACTTCATCTGGTGGAGGCAACTTTCAGCGGAATACGCTATATAAGAGAGTGACATGTCGGCTGGCCAAGATAAAGCACGCGTGTGTTGTTAATCTTTTGCAGTATTTTATCCGTATTGAATTGAACTGTCCTAGTATTTTCGTCAGTGACAGGTAAGTGAACTTTATAAATCAGTGAAACTTCAACGAAATATATTTTGAAGAACTAAGAGATTCTAGTCATACATCATTATATTGTGTTGATTGTTATTTGTTTTTAATAAAGATACTCGAAAAAAATTTGGATTTTTAAAATTTTGTTTATATAAATTACAATTGTGTTAATATAAATTGAAACTGTAAAAATATGAAAATAAAACTTAGGTCCAGTTCCACAACTTACGGTTAACTCATAACCGAGGGGGATTCAATTTATTCATTGTCTCTTTCTAAGTTTAGAATTAGAAAAAGATGAGAAACAGTTGAACCTCGGTTAAGAATTGACAATGAGTTGTGAAACTGGGCCTTAATAGTTTTGAATGCAATATCATTTGTACACACATTTATATTTATTTAAATTTATTTAATTTTGTTATGTTTTTCTATATTCAATAATTAATTTATTAAAGTCTAAAAAAATTATTTTTTTATGTCTATTTATATTTATTTATTTTTTTATTTATTAATATACGTATTTGAATTTATCTGTATAAATAATTATTTTGTAATTATGTCTAATTTATTAATGTAATAATTACTTGTTTTTATTATATATTTATTATATTTAAAGAATTTTTAGCAGATTATTAAAATAGTTTTAATATCCTGTGTGTGCAAAAATTTAGTTTTAATATTAAGGTTTAACATAAAGATTAAAAGTAGAAATTTAAACTTTTGCTTTTGTTTTTCATTTCATTAAAAAAAACCTCTTACATTTAAAAAATATTTAAATATTAATTATGATATCGTACGATTTTATTTTCGGTTATTATTTATATTAAAAATCTCGTGATGTATTCCAGATTTAACAATTAATTTTAAAGAAGCAAAATATGTTGTAAAATATGAATTTTTTATTTAGTATTGTCTTTCTATTCTTATAATTAAAATTTTTTAAATACTTTTTTTATTAACATTTAATTAAAATATTAAAATATATTATTCTATAATAAAATATCTATAATTTTTTCTAATGCGCCAATTTTTATTTTGTGTTGAAATTTCTTAATTAATGAAGTTTCCCTTCCTTTCGGAAAAATTTCAAATTTATAAAATTCCGAATAATGAAATTTAACACTTAATTAACCCTAAGAATGCGATCGATATTTAGGGTTAATGACTGTACTATTGAGATAAGTGCAGTTTAAATGCTCGACTTCCTTATCTTGCAACTATAAATGATTTCGCGTTGCGCCCAACCGGTTCTCGTTGGTCTCTCGCTAGGCACGTGTCATAATTCCTGTTCCACCGTGCGTGACCGAGTTAATTTTATAAAATTCTTGGAGTTGGGGCGGACTTCTGAGGTCTCTCAATATGAGCTCCCCTCGACTTGAAACAATGTTGCTACCTTAGAGAGAAAGTACTTCTATAACATGCCATTGCGCATGTTTGAATTCACTCATATTTTTCCATTTTTTTCTTTTACACATTCGCACATGCCACAATCAGTTTCGTGATAAAAGCTTTTGTAAGCTTTTGTAAGCTCGTATAAATTGTATATTTGTATATTATATCAATATTTATTTATATTAATATTTGCTAGAAAGAACTAGTGTTTTGCTTAAAATACTATTTTACATTTATGAAGTTATATTCAATATACAATAGCCTTAACTTTTTCTACGATTTTTATTCTGTTGGTCTAAATAAATTATAATTTTATTAAATCTGTCTCTCTCTCTCTCTCTCTCTCTCTCTCTCTCTTTCTCTCTCTTTCTCTCTTTCTATTCATAGCTTTAGTTTAAATATAAAAAAAATTTAAACCAATTTTAAATGTCAATATAGTCAAATTTATATTATTTTTAATTTAAATAAAACAATATATAATATTAATATACATTAATTTAGAAATATTAAACTATAATGTTTTCGAAACTAAACAACAGATCTTCAAGATAGATTTTTTTAAATTTAATTGACAGTGAAACTGCTACCTTATTTTTCACTACTATTATGCGATTTTTTAAAAATTGGATTAAAACTTAAAATGAATTAAATTTTTTTATTCAAGAAATTTTGTTGATATTAGTCTAAAATATATGCGATAATCAATCATTTCGATAAAGAGAGATAAGATTAATGACGATGAGAAACGGATTGATTGGCGTATCGTATTTAGCGAGGAAATTATGGAAAAATGTTGCCCAGCGGCGACTATTTGAGATTTCCTTAAACCAGCTGGTCGAGTTATTACTCTATATACAGTCGCCTTTGATATAGTCACCGGGCAACTATCTCTTTTTCCATTATGCAATATATTGCTTTCTTTACGCGGCAGCCGGAAAGTAAGTTGCTGCATGGAGAACGCCCTTCTGGTTAAATATACGTGAATATGTAATAAAACAGAGACTTTGTTAAAAAGATTATTACATATCTCGCCGGAAATTGTATCAATAGTATAGTAATCTCTTACTTCGCGGAGAAAGTTTTCGAGATTTTCTTAATGACGAAATTGGAGAAACCGATCGAATAAGCAAAAACAATTAACTAGAATCAACGTTCGGTCATTAAAACGTGATCAGATTCGAGAAGAATTGAATTGTATTTTGTTTTTAAACAAAAATATAAAAGCATAAGAAATTGCAATAATACGCTTAATGTGTAGTAGTAAATGTTACGAATGACGCAAATGTAGCATACATATAGTGCATGAAAATTCCGTCATTGAAATTACAAGAATTCCGGAAATTCTGTATATATATTCTGTATGTACCTGATTCTGAATAATATTTATGCACAAAGTGACTGGAATAATGAGGGCAATTGAGAGTCTCAACTTGATATACAATGCGTAAAAATGTAAAAACAATGTATGATTCCATGGATATAATGAAATAATTAGACGTTTTGGCTCATCCTCAGTAATAAATTTTATTTATTTGCATATTTTTATAAATATGTTAATAGAATAGAATAGGATTTATTCTCTCAGCATTTCCATTAATTAAAATTAAGTCTTGATTTACAAATTTTGTTCTTCATTCATTTATCCATACCTTTCTCACGCGCACTCCTATTTTAATTGCTTATTGCATTACTTCCTGTCTCTCTTTCTATCGTTATTATTATTCTTCTATTTTTTATTTACGTCTTAAATTTATTATCATAGTCAATATTCGTATAAATATGTTAATATTAAAATGATATTAGATCAGAATCAATTTATATCTCTAATAAAATATTTTGAAATGTTTATAAATTTAGAGAAAATGTCTATCAAATAGAAGAAGATTAATTGCACCTATGAATGGTGACCATGACCTTGATAATTTATATAAAAATATATATATATATATCTGTTTCATAATCTTTGACATCGTTTCAATCATTGTGTCGTTTATATGAAGATGTGAACTGAACTTTGATGTAATATTATATCTCATGTGCCTCGTTGAACGCATTACATACCATTTTTGCACATAACTCCTCTCACTTTCACTTTGCTCGGATTTTAATCAAGATCTTAGCGAACGTAGCTGGAAAAAGACTGGTAAAAGATTTTCTTTAAATACGATATACACATACACATACATTCCTTATTTTTTTACTTCTGTTGCACCAATGATTATTAATTAATTACTAACTAGGACTCTTAATGTTACAACACTTCGTCAATTAATTAAATCATTTTTAAGGTGATATTGGTAATTTTCAGATATCAATAAAGATTTTCTGATTAAAATATCGATCGAAATTTCATTAAAGAGTGCTAAAAATTTTTCTTTTAATGTAAATGTAATACAGTTTATATTTTATACTTCAAAATTAATTAATAATTTAAAAAATCATAAATATTTACTTAATTATATAAGTTATAAATTGAATAATTAATGAGAAGGAAAAAAAAGAAAAGCTATTTGTTAATAGAAACTTTAAATGTAAAGTGGTATTAATTTTGAACATGGTTGGTCAATTCTGAACGAAATAATTTGAATTTAATTTCTTGGCTTTTTCCTATTTGATATCTTTTAGTACCTTCAAAAAATAAGATCGGAGTATTAATTTGATTTCCTAAAATTGGATTTAAATCTTATTTCGTTCAAAATTATACCAAGTTTGAAATTGTACCATCTTATTTTACTATGTTTAAATCGCAAACTTGCTGAGATTATTTAATTATCGCTCATAACATTCGCATTACACAATGCGTAATTACTCACAGAAAATTATTCTGAAATCTGAACATAATTAATAGCAATGTCACGAGAGAACAATCGCATCATTAATATAATATAATGAAGTTTCTTTAAACATATAATATATAATTGATTCTGTTTAAACTTAATAATAATTAATAGGTGTCTTGTAATTTATACAATTTAAGAAATCAAAACTGTTGTGTGTTTGTGTGTTTAATCTTCAGATCTCTAATTAGTTTTGATGATTTATCTTCGTAATGATTTACAACCTATTCATCGTATGATATTAATCTTAAATATCTCTCTCTCTCTCTCTCTCTCTCTCTCTCTCTGATGAAGCGCACGACAAGTTTGCGAAAAAATGGCATTACGCAAGGCGTCATATTACGTGGAAAATAGTGACTTACCTTTGACTTATATTTCTTATATAACTAATATTGCCCTTTTGATTCGCTTACAACTTAGTGCCTTATAGAATTTATATTGTTTCTGTGACAATTGAAAACATAGAAATATGATTTTATCTATATAACATTATGTGTGCGGTTTTTATTTTCATTTTCGAAATATATTTCCATTGAAATTTTTTAAATTAATGTGACAATAAATTTTAAATATATCTCAAAATTTTTTCATTAAATATATTTGTCAAATCAAGACTTACATTGCGTTAAATACAATATTTATCAAGTTTTTAAGAGCCTTTTTTTACACTTCCTATATATGAAATTAAATGAATGCAAATCTCTCGTCATCGTTTTAATATTTATAATATCTTGCAATTATTCTTCCCTTTATTTTTGTTCGAATGCGAATATTTGACGGTGCGATAATTAAATTAGTTCTGAATTAATTATTTCCTGAAATGAAAAAACGCGGACTGCATTAACTTACGTTTATGAACTTACGTTTATACTTGTAAGTTTGTAAAAAATACATCATCTGAAAGCAATTTCAAGGCGAAAGGAAATTTGCTCATGGTGCCCACGTGATTGGTTATTGATGAAGTTTGAATAGGAGCAGAGAATTGATCTTGCAAGGAGCAAGTGCGAGGAAAGCGTGTTACTTTCTATGTGTGCAAAACTCGGACGGCGGTTTCACGATCAGTTAAAGCCATTTCGGTCATGACGATGACGTGCTCAACGAGCTCAAGTGCTTTCCATAATAATTCTCGAACACGGCATGTGGCATATATGCACCTAGGAAAGCTAGTTTCTAATTGCTTTAGTGCTCGAGCTAAGTGACAAGAAAATGAGAGATGATAATAAATGATATTAACAATTTTTATCCGCCATATTGAGTGTTTAACGATAACAAGTTCTTAAATTCTTATGTTTCTGTGTGCTGTCAGTCAATTCTTAGGTTTTTCAATTTCTTGAATTTAAAAAATCTTGCTCTGCTCTTATTTATTTGTATATCTTCACATTTCTCTCACATCCTTAAACATTCTAATTCAACTTCTTGAATTTTATATATTTATAGTTTGTGGATCTTTCAATTTTCTAAAAAAAAAAAAAATTTATGTTAAATACATAAAAAATATTCAAAATTATATATATAAAAAATAATAAAATAAAAAAATAATAAAATAATAAAATAAAAAAATAA
>Ga0157364_1001147_pt1 | contig 21651 bp, 15 predicted proteins | sample AttsexASBM2_FD_111476 | JGI IMG/M metagenome (GOLD analysis project Ga0157364, IMG submission 111476) | Fungus gardens microbial communities from leaf cutter ant in Ribeirão Preto, State of São Paulo, Brazil - Atta sexdens ASBM2 | ecosystem: Host-associated > Fungi > Mycelium > Unclassified ...
AATTAAAATTATTAAATAATTATAATTATTACATAATTTTTTTACAAAAGGTTTTATTAATTATATCATGCATAATTTTTATGTGATATAAAAATTAATTAAAAAAATTTTTAAATCATTAAAATTTAAAAGTCTTCTGATATTTATTATAGAAATATTTCTCACTTATTTGTTTGTCTCAATATATTACACAAAAATGTTTGTGTGTCGTAGACACTTATATTTTAAATAACGAACTTACCTCAAACAATCTGGAATCCTCAAAGTTATTTCCTCCTGCCATAAGATGTCTGCCATGTTGTCCATTTTGTTGCGGTTGATAATTTTTGCCTGGTGTCAATGGAATTCTACTCGCTGTATTTGCCAGAGTAGACGAATCGCTCCAGTTCGAGAACGTGTTATCATTAGCGATCGAATCCTTCATATGTAACTGGGTCGTTGCATTGCTAGCCGAACCCCACCAGGCAATCGGTGGTTGAGGTGGTCGATTATCCTTCCATAAGTTAAAGTGCTCAGTCGGCTCGTAATTGGAGAACATGTAACTGTTCGCCACAGATTGCTGTTGTTGCTGTGGCTGATTTTTAGTTACGCTGACCTGATTCGGGAATGGGAAGTCTATTGGGTCTGAATTCTTCTTGTAAAAAGATGGTGATGGTTGACTTTGTGACAATGTTTGTCCAAAGGATTGATTCTGATTGAAATGAGTGAAGTTTAGTTGAAAATTTGACGTGTTGGTTGGACTTTGCGAATTTGCCAACGTCGTCAAAGTTTGCTGCTGAGGATCCTTTTCATATACTGACAATGCCGACATCATCGCCGACATATTTGCTATATTTGAACCATTGATATTTAACTGACTGTGCATGTCATTTGGTCTGGGATTGCTCGGCATCATGGTCTGCTGTTTTTGTAGTTGCCCTATTGAGTGGTTTGGTTGTTCTATGCTTATACTTGATTGCAATCCCATATTATTGGTTTGCAAATTCATGCTTTGCGGTATCATGTTTTGTTGAGCAGATGATCCCAGCTGTATGTTTTGTTGCAATAACTGCCCTGGATTATGAGATACAGTCTGTGATACCCTCTGATGCAATGGTCTGCTTTGACTAATTGTATGATGTATTCCATTGATGCCTTGTGGCATCGTTGGAATTGGCTGGCCGTTATTATTGAGTTGCCCTTGTATTTGATAACGCGGCGTGTTTGCCAGCGGCGATCGATTTGCCATGAAGTTCTTGGCAAATTGTGGATTCTGCACATTAAACGATTGATTCGAGAAGCAAACCGATCCCAATGTCGATGGTTGTTGACCGCACTGCGATGTCATGCTAGTGTGTATTTGCGGAAGAATTTGTTGAACAACTTGCTGAGTTTGTTGCTCTTTGACTGTCAATTGATTTATTTGATTGGGCATGGGAATGCTAGGTGGCAATTTCGTGGATCTCTGCTGATTCTGAATCGATAAGGACTGATTCGGACTGGTAGACGGAGCGAGTGGTATTGCCGATAGCCGATTCTGAATATTAACAAGGATGTTATTTGTATTGGCAGGTTCATTAACTTTGGATATCTCTGGAATTGGTGTCGATTTGTTTGCAACAGAAGTAATCGATGGAATGGTTACTACTTTTGACTTTTTATCACTTTCTTCTTCGACAATCACAGGTGATACATTCTTGAATGTCACCTGTTTCTGCTCATTCTCTGCACGACGCATAATTGCTTGCATTGCTATATTCTGTCGTGGTTTTCTCGCACACGGAAGAGAATTTACCTCGCTGTTGCTCGTCTCTGCGGTATTCACTGAGGAATCTCGGTTTCTTTCTAAGGAGCCTTGTGGTTTAAGAATCCCCTGAAAAATTTTTTTATCTGCAAGAATCTCAAGATCGGTTTCTATAGAACTCTTGCTACTAGCTGCTTCGGATAGTACTGGGCTCATCGAAGTATCGAGCTGTTTGTCCTTGTTTAAGCTAAGTTCTTCGAGTTCCTTCATCAATTCATTGCTGGGCCCAGCGCCGTTGCTCATAGACGTGAATTTGTGATCACCGGTTTTCTCCTCCGTCATAATTGAGATTGGTGTTGATCCATTGATTTGATACTGAGCGAAGCAATGACCCAAATGCAAAATGCGTACCGCTCGTAACTTGTTTAATGTCGCGATATCACCTTCCAGTGCTGTATTCGTGAATCTGATATTCTCGAAACTCTTCTCTAACAGTAGAAAACCCTGAAGGTCACGATCTTCTGGCAGTGGCACTGCAACATCTGTTCCATGTAATTTTTTTTTTATAGTATCATCTCTTTTATAGTATTTACTTTATAATATTATATCATATATTATTATAATATATTTTAATGTATATTCTATCCATAAACATATGCATTACATTTTCTTTAAAGTGCAAATTATGTGAATATGTGAATACAAATTATTATATATAATAATTCATTTTGAAATGTTTGTATATTGTGAAATATAATATATTTCACAATATACACTTTCTTACTTCTCAAATTCATTTATTAGATATGTATATAAATTATCTATGTAATAAATGAAACTTAATCACTTACATTCATCATATTTAAAATCCACTACACAATTCTGCAAGGCATTCAAAAGCACACAAAGACTGGGCCATATCTGTAATCTTGATGTAAAAGCAACTTCTTCCAAAACCGTTGGTTTTATGTTGATCCAATCAAGGCACAGTTTTACTATAAAAAAAGATAATGTTACATAATCCATTTTATTAATCTCATTAAAAAAATGTAAATTGCAATATATGCAATACTTACTAGAAGGCAAGGCAAAATACTCGATGATAGAGTTCTTCATCGTGTAAACGGGTAACAGCAAGGCAGACAGAGTACCTGCAATTAGGTCCAGTATACAGTCGCGAGCGAGCTTTTTATTATTTACCATTTGCTCGTTCTTGAGTAATTCCACATTATCGATGCCAATCCCGGCTGTATGTTGCAAAGCGTATAGATTAATCACCAACATCTGTACAAGCATCCACGAACTGAAACTCTCAGTGGCTACCAACGCAGTCAGCGTTTCCGTCAATTGCTTGCTATACGAGCATGCTAGCTTCAAATCGCCAAGAATGTGGATGATTCCATGTAGCTTCAGAAAAACAGTGATATACTCCTGAGAATTCAATTTAGTCTTGCCGTCGATATTGAACGATTTGTCATTCAAAGCAGAGGATAGAGTCGTAGCAAGATTTGCTGTAGCGACAGGGAAAGGATGTTTCACAGCTACTGAACGTGCATAGTGAAACACTGTGCCCAATTTATTGCCACGAGAAGCTTCTAAAAGTGCCAATTGATTATATGGCTGTCCGCTTGATGGTGACAGTGAGACAGCGTGTCTGTAAAACATCTCGGCTTGTTTGCTCTCATTTCTGTACCGTGCGATATCACCCAGATGTACAAGGCAATATTGGCAAGCATAAAAGCAAGAAGATTTGTGAGGTGGAGATAATTTCTCAACCGCCTTCCATGGAGATGTACATCCATACACGTAACCTTTCCTGCAAAAAAAATGATTGTGTCCTTTTGATTTTATATAAAATATATATATATATATATATATATATATATATATATATATATATATATCTAAAGTTTGACACAACTATCTAAATTTATTAAAAATAACATTCAAACTATTTGTTCAAAAGAATCACTAGTTCAGCTTTTATATAGGATATTAGAAATATTAGGAATGAAATGAAATATTCTATTTTCATAAACATAACCTGCATATCTCAAAATAATAGCAAATAATATTGTATAGTCTCTTGGAATATGTAATAATTTCCAAATAATAGCAATAATAATAAATTTAAAACTAATCTACAATATGCTTTTCTTCATTTTTATCTTTTACTTTTTCCCTTTTTTGCAATTGTTTTTTTACAAATCATGTTTCTAGTCTTTTCCAAAATTCATCTACTTTTATCTCAGGCAACAAAAAAAGGAGAAATAAGAGGCAAAAAAATAAGAAATAAAAAGTAGTAAGCAAGAAACAGGAAGCAGAGCACATTATAGTTTAGGAGGTTACAGTTCTATCACAGGCAAGAGTAATCGACTTGTAATTGGAGGATTCTAAATTCAATCTTGATCCTTAACTCATGTACAACTTGATTTTATACAAAGTAAGATTCCAAGCAAAAGATATGATAAAAATGACAACTTGGAATTCCAATACATAAAAGTTTAAAAAAACACGTTTAGTATCCTAAAATAAAATAAGGAAAAATTATAATTGTAAAAGATATGTACCTTCTAAACGGTAGATCTAAATCAAATACAGTACAGATTTCCTGTAGCAAAGTCAAATAGAAACCGCTGGCTGCTTCTAAGCACCAACTGAGCAGTGCCTGGGACTCGCCTCGCTTGGGATTCTTCCTGTCCTTGGCCTGCGACTGCAGAGTCACTATATAATTCTTAAATCCAAGACTCCACAGTTCCTGCTCGACCTTCTTGTCCAAAGCATACTCCAGATCCAATATGAGAACCTGCTGATATATCTTTTGTAACTGTTGCTGGCATACCCAAGCATCGTTGTCATTAAGCAGATCCTTGCAACGTTGAACCTTATCTTTTAACGGTTCTGCTTTCCTGTCAAATACATTTCGCACGTTAATGGAACGCAAATCCGAGAGACAAATTTACATATTCGTAATCAATGATGCGTTTACGATTGATGACATTTGTGATTGAGCGAATCTTACTTCAGAGCCTGAACGGCTGCCTTTAGGCCCATATTCCGTCTTCCCTGCGGTCAAATGCGACGTTCTTCACCTGCACAATTTGTCACGCCGCTAATGTCATCCTAATCAAGAGAAAGGAGGGAATCTCAGTTTCGCGAAGGCTTTAATTTTGCAAGAAATTTCAAGATCAATCCCTATCTTAACCTCTCATGGGAGATTATTTCGACCTTCAATCGCGGTCGCTATCGGCAAATAACGTTTTGGACGAGGTACAAAAAGTATTCGTGAGCAAACGTACGTTTCGTCATCATCGATTTGGAAGGGAAAAAAAATCGACTGTGCACAATACGATTGCAGGAAATCGCGACGCAATTGCTCGCGCTCGGCAGAAAGTTGACTAAGTGGCTGCCATTTTTTTTTTCACAGCACACCAAAAGCACAAATAAGCGCAGCCCGTTACGAAGTACGCGACCTAACTCTAACCTAACCTAATGATTTAAATCGGTTTTTGTCGAACACGTTTTCCTTCCTGAGAGTGAAAAAATAAAAAAATCAATTAAAAAAATTAAAAAAACCGTGATGAGATTCGCGATTTATGCGAAAGTCGCCATTGTTTGACACAACGGAAATAAAACGACAAATGAAAACTAGGTTAGGACAATCAAGGGATGATCAGATGACGCGAATGTGTATGTGCATGACTTTTTTCTTTACGTTGTGTAAGCGCAAATATAGCGAAGACGAACTGAAAATAATTTGGCGGCAGAATTGAAAAAATATTGACAGAATGACGGCGAACGTTTTGTCGATTATGCAATTTTTGTTTTTTTGATTATAGGAACATTAGACGGAAGCTCGTGTCACATTCAAGAGTTATCTTTTTCGAAACAATTTTTAGAATTGCTTTTATGTCATGCAAGAAAATGAACAAATAATGAATTTTCGAAATGTTTTTCATTAACACGTCTCTGCATACCGGTATTTTCTTGAATGTATATATATTCACTTCACGATAAAATGTATTGCACGTTTTGAATGCCGCTGAGGTTAGCTTAGGTACATGTCGATGAAAATGTCGAACGTTATCGTGAGGTCACGCTTCAGCGAATATTTAAAACTCCTTCGGTATCTGTGGCAACGGCAAGTAAGTACGCATTTATTCTTCTGGAATTCTGTGTACAAAGTGTCTTGAAACTACACATAAAATCTTATACTTAACCTTTTCTCAGACAGAGATGTTTGATTTTTTATTTATTTATATATCGATGATGACATTAGGAATTAACATTTAAAAAGGTGCTTGATGTAAAAATTAAACCTCTAAATTGATTTATTAATTCTTACTCTGCACAAGCGGAATTTTAATCTCAAATTTTTTCATTTTTTAATTTTTTAAAAATAAAAATTTTAACATTTCAGTTGAAAAATTATTTGATTGTGTAGAGATGTTGAAGAACAACTGAATTTTTTTCACATTTTTTAAAAGCCTATTCTAGACTTTTAAAAAAACTTTGACTGGAGAAGAAAGATCCAGATTATAGATGGAGAGAGTAAAAATATAAATGTAGGAGGATTAATTACATAATTATATAATTATAATTATTATATATTAATTATAATTTAGTATAAAGTTTGGTAATTATTTTATTAATAGCTTTGTCAATGTCAGTTATCTCTGTTTTTTGCTTATTCCAGCACTGCACAGTAATTGATTCAACCAAGACTAAGCAACAGAATTTAGAAGCTAGACAAAGAGAAATCATGGCACGTGGCCTTCCAAAACGAAAATGCATAAAGGAAGTGAAACAAATTTTGCTTATTGCCTCTGGTAAAGGTGGCGTTGGGAAATCGACAACAGCTGTGAATTTGGCAACTGCTCTAAAAATTATCGAACCAAGGAAGTCCATCGGATTGTTGGATGCTGACGTTTTCGGACCTTCTATACCTCTGATGATGAACATACATAAATCACCTATTCTAAATCAAGAGAATTTCATAGAACCTCTTGTAAATTATAATGTAAAATGGTGATTAATTATCAGATGCTTCAGATAATCAAATAAATGGAGGTTATACTTTAATCTTATATTTCATATAGTATGTCCATGGGATTTTTAATTGATGAGAAATCACCAGTTGTTTGGAGGGGACTCATGGTGATGAGTGCATTGGACAAGCTAATAAATCAAGTAGCATGGGGACCACTTGATTACCTTGTTATTGATACTCCTCCTGGGACAGGAGACACACATCTTTCTTTGATTCAAACTCTCTTTATCACTGGTGCGTTGTTGGTAACGACACCACAAAAAGTTGCGCTAGACGTGACCAGGAGAGGTGCGAATATGTTCAAGAAGTTGAACATTCCTGTCGTTGGTATCGTGGAAAATATGAGCAATGTTATTTGTCCAAAATGTATGACGGAAGTACCTCTCTTTGATAACGCCACGCACTCGTTAACCAAAGAACTAGGTAATAAACTTATCAGTAATTACATTATTTATAATTAATAATAAGCTAGGAATATGTAAGTTGTAACTGTATACGAATATTTATGTGAAAAATATATTAATGTCTTTTTTTCGTGGTTTGTCGTAGGTGTAAGTATTTTACAGAAGATACCAATGCACGAGAGCATTGCGGAAAGTTCAGACAGCGGTAAACCGATCGTCCTAGCAGCACCAAAGAGCAGTCAAGCAGAAGCTTATAAAAAATTAGCAGAAGATGTTGTTACATTTTTAAATACGCAGAAAATAAATGAAGAATGATAAAATAGAATGACTAAAAAAATATCTTTCTTATCCTTCTGCATATATTAATAAGGGAATACTACTATCGGTATTTCCTAAAGTTACATATTGATTTGTAATTGCGTTTTGGTTTTTAATACATCTTTACATACATCTTTAAAAAAGTAATTAATATTTATAATAAATGTTTTATACAATATATAATATAATAGTTATAATCTTTATAATAATTACATTCAATGAATTTATATGCGATTATTAATTTTTTCTCTTAGCTTTAAATTTGTAGCCGAACATTTTTATATTCTAAATCTTGTGACGTTAGAAATTGGTCCGAATCTCGAATGGAGAAAGAATTGATCAATTGCATTGTGATTGAATTGTTCAAAAAATAAAATGATTTATTAATTTTTTTATCTGTCCGGTAGACTTCGGGCTGGTTTCTAGCATCGTGGACACAAAATATTGACCAATCACATCTCGTTGCATTGCGAACGGGGCATGGGCATGCGCTATTGCGCTCTCTGTATTCTAAATCGGACTTGAGCGTCCTGTTGGTATCGGCGGTGTCGGCACTGGTCGGCACTCTCGTGTTTTCCCAATTTTGGCGGGCCGGTCGCTCTGCTCCTGCTCGGCTTTCGCTCTTCAATTTTCTCTCGACTTAATAAACTTACGGCGGATAAATGATGGCAGACAAGGACGGAGGTAAGGGCACACGTATTTTCGATATTGGTTTCGGCGTGCTTCACTTTCTTACGAAAACAAATAATTCGATCGACAATCTCGAAAGGACGCTGCAACATACCGCTGCCTTCCTATCAAGAGCACGGCATGGTCTTTTCTTTCCTCTCTTTTTCGTCGCGTATTGGAAGTATAAAGAAAAAATTTGAACGACAAATGAGCTTGATTGTGTTCTTGACACCGGAAGTCGTGAAAATCCCGCGTCTCTGGAACCGGTCGACAGTCCATCGAACACTGTGCGCGATACGTGCGATTATACTTACTATATATATTATATATATACATGTATAAAAAATAATGGAATCTTAAACAATAAATAAACTTAGGAAATGTTTCTTGCGCACCGGATCGGTCGTTTGAATGCAGTGTTTATTGAGTGATTACAAGCATTTTGAGAACATTCCATTTCGATTAACGTTAACTTAAAGATGGGTCTCATCGATAACGACTGTTTCTTTATTTTTCCGCTATGTATATATATATATATATATATACACTCTTAATTAAAATACTGCATCTTTAATATTTGTATAAATAAATATATTATTTTAATTGTAAAATAAATACGATTAGTAATAACGTAAGATTTAATACATCGGAGGGTAACAGTAATAAATTATGGTACAATTGGCGAGAGAGTATGATTCTTGTAAAAAAATTTGCAGAATATATTTTCTTTGATTGGTTGCACAGTCCCTCATCAAACACGGTTTTAAATACGAGAGCAATGGCTTTGTCGAAGTGTATTTCTTTAAAACATTGTCTGTCCCGTGCTATTAGATATTGTTTATATGAGCAACCTTAAAGTTTGTTTATATGACTATTTATTGTAAGAAACATTATTATTGCCTCTGATAGTTAGTTCTCACTGATCTTTAAAAATAAAAATACGAAGCAGTCGTTTAGTTATGCATAAATTTCCAAGTAATCAAGACCAAAATTTGGAATGACCTGATGTAAGAAATCTTAAGCTTACATCATCTTTCTATGATGGATAAATCAAATCATATACTTGAGCCTACACCATCTGCTATGATGGGTGAATCGCAACCGATTAAAGGTATGTTGACTATGTTGAGTATGATTCAAGAAGCTGAATTGGAGAAAAACATCAAAAAAAGTGACAAACCGAATAAGAAAAATACACCAACTAAGATTGTAAGGATTAATTCTATACAACCAAATGTACCAAATACTATCAAAAGAATTAAATACAATGGACTTGAATCTTCACAAGGTAATTATTATAAAACACCCTATATAATGGGAACACTATACAAATATATAAATATAGGTTCTCTCTTATGATCTATTTAAAATTGTGTACTTTAAAAACTGTGCAACCAATCGAAAAGATCAGTTATCTTTTATTTATGAAAATGAGAAACTCGTTATTTTTACTAATATTGCATTTCTAATTCATCTAATAATTTTTTCATCTTATGCCTCGCCAATTGTTTACCTACATTAAATAATTTATCATGTCCAGTAATTACGTATTATATAATATTATTTATATTATTTTATATTTTATCAAAGTATTTTCTAAGATATAGAAATTTTATGTAAAAGGAGATTTAAGCGCCGCTGTTTGTTCAGAGGGCTTTGACGACGCTGTGGAGGAACGTATTATCAATGAGGAATATAAAATATGGAAGAAGAATACACCATTTTTATACGATCTTGTGATGACACATGCTTTGGAATGGCCTTCTTTAACGGCTCAATGGCTGCCCGATGTCACCAGACCTGAAGGAAAAGATTATTCAATCCACAGATTAATTTTAGGCACTCATACTTCAGATGAACAAAATCATTTGCTTATCGCCAGCGTCCAGCTGCCAAATGAAGATGCCCAATTTGATGCTTCTCATTATGATAATGAAAAGGGTGAATTTGGTGGATTTGGTTCTGTGAGTGGCAAAATCGAGATCGAGATTAAGATTAATCATGAGGGTGAAGTTAATAGAGCGCGATTCATGCCGCAAAATCCGTGTGTAATCGCAACAAAAACTCCCTCGAGCGACGTGCTTGTATTTGATTATACTAAACATCCCAGTAAACCGGATCCCAATGGAGAATGTCATCCGGATTTGAGGTACTTAATGATTTATTAAGCAAATAGAATACACAGAGTATACCGTATTTATGTTAATATTATGTTTATTGTATATTTAAATATTACAATTGCAGATTGCGAGGACATCAAAAGGAAGGCTACGGACTTTCGTGGAACCCGAATCTTAATGGATATTTGCTTAGCGCGTCTGATGATCACACAATTTGCTTGTGGGACATCAATGCCACACCGAAGGAAAATCGTGTTATCGATGCGAAAACTATCTTTACAGGGCACACAGCCGTGGTTGAAGACGTTGCTTGGCATCTATTACATGAATCATTATTTGGTTCGGTCGCTGACGATCAAAAGCTCATGATCTGGGATACTAGGTGATTGCCATCTTTAAATACGTTTACACCGTGCGCAAGCGTCCGCGATTTATACGATATATAACTTTGTTTATAATAGGAAACAATGTTACAATGTTTATCCTGTATACAATGTCATAACAATTATATAAACAATGTGTACAATAGGATAAACAAGGATCTATTATACACCTATTATATAGATCGCGGACTAAAGATACATAAACGTAGCCATTAATAGTACAATTGATTGTATTTTTTTAGACTTCTAGATAAATCTATTCTTTTCATTTTATATTTTAAAAGTCACTTAAGAATATAGATAATACTTAAGATAAAAATATTCAAAAATTTTTAATATATAATAAAAAAAAATTGCAAGAAAATTTATATTCTCTGTTAATTTATAGAATCAATATTCTCTTGATATAATTGATATTAATGTCATTAAAATTATAGTTTAATGCAGCGTATTGAGAAATACATTGCGATATATATTACATCGTTAAATTTGTTATATTTGCAGATGCAACAATACTAGTAAACCAAGTCATACTGTTGATGCTCATACTGCTGAAGTAAACTGCTTGAGTTTCAATCCGTATTCTGAATTTATATTGGCTACTGGCAGTGCTGACAAGACTGTGGCACTTTGGGATTTACGAAATCTTAAATTGAAGTTACATTCATTTGAATCACATAAGGACGAGATCTTCCAGGTTCAATGGTCACCACATAACGAAACTATATTAGCGAGCAGTGGCACAGATAGACGATTACATGTTTGGGATCTCAGCAAGATCGGCGAGGAGCAGTCCAGTGAAGATGCTGAAGATGGACCACCAGAACTTCTGGTAATTACGCAAACTTATTTTACGAAATTAATAAATAGCCAAAACAATTTTTTCAAAAAATTTTGTAGGTATATTATTTTTTTCTAATTTACAATATTCTGTTTTTCGATATCTTTATAAATTTTTAAGATTCTATGTAATATTTGAAATTAGTTTCTCTAATAATTTTCTAAATATGTTTACAGTTTATACATGGAGGTCATACTGCGAAAATAAGCGACTTTTCATGGAATCCAAATGAACCGTGGGTCATATGCTCAGTATCGGAAGATAACATAATGCAAGTGTGGCAAATGGCGGAGAATATTTACAATGACGAAGAACCCGAGACACCTGGAAGTGAGATTGAAACTGGTGGTTCATAACGTGAAATATAATTCATCAAATTGTTTTGAGCTATCGTCACCCCCCAACTGAGGATAAGCGTACTCTCGTTGCGTGTTGTTGAACATCTTGGTGTAACGAGCATGAAGACATTCCTTTTCACCAAGGAACAATAATTCTTGCTTTTTATAATTCGATCGTACAAAAGATGTAAATAACAAAAAAGAAAGATTCCATTGTTTAGCGAATGTATGGGAATAACGTATGCCATTTTATCGGATTTGACCAAACATATTTTTCCAAAATTTTGAAAGAAATTACTTTGAAAGAATAATTTGAAATATTTTTGAAAGAATAAGAATAGCGAGTATTATTGTTTTATGGTGACGAATTGGCTATGTTAACAAGAAATTAAATAAGCTAGCTAGCTAAATAGTTAGCAATAATAAAATAATTGCTAGTTACACCCTTTATGAGCCATCCTCATATGAAGGCACTATTTCTCTGTCACAGTGAATAAGAGAACTCAAATGACATTAGGGGATGCCAAGTACTTTTTCTACTTCGTTTTAAGCGTGAATAAAGAAATGATGTAAACTCGAGTGATGTTTAGCTTAATTTACGCTTTTCCCAGTTTCATTTATTATTTTTGTGATTTTCTCTTTCTAATTCACGTAATTTAAAATTAATATATGTCTAACTATAAATCTAAAATAAGTAACAGATTCTATAAAGAATAAAGGATTGTTACCATTTCTAGAATTACACAGAAAAAAATTATTTTAAACGACCTACTTTTCTTTTTATCTAATTTTCTTTTTATGTACTAGACAAATGTGAAGAAAGCACACGAATAATCTTTATATTATCATTGTACAAATCCTATAACATGTCCTTTATATTATAATATATGATAGAATTAGCGACGGGTTTTCTTGGCACTTTGCAAATATAATAGGAACGTGCATTTTTTTTTCAAGATAAAATATACGTATATATATATATATATATGTATATATTAGACTTTGTTCCCACATTATAAAGCTGTTTGTGAAAGCTCGTTGTATATCTGCGTGAGTAAGGATTCGTCAAAGCTGTTGAGCGATACACTGTCTTCGCTGTCGATACTCGTAATTCTGAAAAAAAAAATAAAGTTCTCGCGTATGTTATCCCGTCAATTAAATTCATATTTATTAATCAGCGCAATTAAGTGATCGTTCATTACCAAAATCTGCGCGTTAAATGGACATCACTTATAGAGCGTGTCTTATGCCAGCTGCGCATGCGAAAGAAATTATTTGCAACACCAGTAATTATTTATACTTCGAAATCGAATAAACAGTAATTTTCATATGTTTAATAAATTATAATTATATTGAAAGCGTAAAAAACTCACCTTTTTCCAGCGTCTTGCCGTTTAATACCGTCGAGCAGGCTCATTATGGAAGGTGTCAGAGTCGGACGAAATACCTGAAATAGTCACGTTAATTTTATTAAGATTGAGTTAATTTTAATTTATCTGCAATAGATGAAATTCTTCGGGAACTCACAGTTACGGCCGCGCATCGCATTTCACGAAGATCGATATTCCTAAAGAGGTCGTGGATCAGTAATTCCTCTATACTAGTGAAACGATTTTCCGATTCTGTGAATATCAATTCGAGAAATCTCAGGACCTAAAATCGAAACATAATACAATACATAGCGTTCGGATTTTTATTTTATAAAGGAACCACATTGGGTTATTCGATCGATTTTTACCTGCGGATACATTTCGATGTCTGATAGCTGGACGGCAGATGGTCTAAAGGTACATAATTCGTAGCCGGCGCACATTTCGAATAGCATATGCCCTGATAATATAAAAATAAGTTTATCATAAAGTTATCTATTATTGTAAAATACATTTTATTAAAGAAATGCAACATTAAACTTAGTTAAAAAAAAAAATTATTGAACATAATTTGATATTTTATTGAAATATATCGCTGAAAGAGAGCTATGTAAAAATTATGTTAAAATATTCTGTTGTAAAATATACAATTCACATTTTTCTACAAATTATAAATATCTAATTTAAAATCGTTTGATCTTATATATTCTGCTAGAAGATATAAAGAACGATTTATGAAAATTGTATTAAAGAGTATCTCATCGAAGCTGACATTAATAAATGAAAGCTTGATTTAAAATCCATTTGAAAAGTTTTGCTTTTTACCGAAACATATAATATCAATCGAAGTGGAATGTGTTAATCGGGACGTCACGATGGGATGTATGCGACTGGTAAAGCCTAGAAGAGTATTCTCCAGACCGGCCAGTCTTGCAACGCCGTTTTGAATCACTACATTGCCCGAATGAAGATGAGTCACTATGGGAAATCCTCGTTCCTTCAGGAACACTAATGCTTCTAATATCTGTCGTCCCATTCGTTGCACTTGTGGTAGTTTAAGTCCCTTGCCTCGTGCGGCATACTTGTGAATCCAGTCCTCGTTCCAACAATTTCGCTCGATCTGCCACAGGATATTATTTCATTAGAACATCACCTCGTTTTCATATATACATACAAAGCGCCGAGAAAAATTCTTTGCGTTTCTAGTGATCGAAATAAACGGTCTTCAATTATCTTAAGATCTTACATTATTTTAATTAATTAATGAAGTTTAATTTACTAGATGTTTGATGTTGATAATTAAAAAGATGAATAGGGTCATATTTAATAAAACTTTACTAACAATAAGACAAAAATAAAAATTAATTTGAATAAGATGTACGAAGATAAAATTTACATAATATATATGTATTTTTATTCATTTTCGTCTGAAGAATTGAATATATTTCTATGCATAAAATATTTACGCCGTATATTAGATCCTTGAGGCTGCCCTGATTGATAGGTTGCATCAGGACGATATATGTTTGGTCCTCATATTCAAGAAAATCAACATGAAAAACAGGACAGATGTAGGGATGTTGTAAGGCCAGGAATAGATTGTTCAAGATGTCTTTGATAGAGGGACAGGCAGTCAGCGGACAGTTTCGATTTAATGGTACCAAAGTCAACAGTCTGTCCGTCTTCAGCGACGTGTCCCTCACCATGAACCAATACTTATCTACTCTCGATCCTGAAAGATATTTTAACGATTCCATTAATTTTCTTTTTTATATAAATTTTCGAAGATATAGTCAATAAATAACTGATATGAGTAAAAAATTTAAGTCTTTGAATACACAAAATTAGATTATCAATATAATTCCGTAACTTATTTCTAAACTCTTTAATTTTTTAACTTCATAAGTTTCCATAATTTATCTTCAATTTACTATTTTCTCGATACGTAATATTATTGAGGAATGCGTTATGGTTTCAGAGAGGTTTTCATGCTTATATTTTATACATTTTTTATTTAATATTTTGATAGTTTTGACGGAATCATGAAAGCGAAAAAGGCTCACCGATGTTGTTGAGCTGCTTAATGAGAACAAAACGTGGAGTTTTTCCGATGTAGTCACGGCAAATTGATAAAGCACGATCGCGGGATCTCTTCTCCATTTCCATGTACTCGACTCCATCCTCGCTGACAGATTTCGAACCATGATTCAGTGCCGTGTAACGACCGTTCCTGTTGGGAAGATATAAAATCCCATTTGATCATTCCTTCTCATATTTAATTTCTCTCTCCTTTTTTCTGTTCAGTCTTTTTTCGGAGGAAATAAAATGCAGACTTTAGCGTCGTTTAAATTGACATACATAGCGTCGTTTTAATTGATGACGATTTAAATATCTTGAATATTTAGAATCGAATATCTCAAATTTGTAAATTCAGAATCCAGTTATCAAATGGCTGTTTTAAAAAGCCATTCTTCTGTGGTTATTAAAAGGAATAACAATAAATAATGATAAATAATAATAAATAAATAAAAAATGCAAACTTTTTGCCGAATTTCTAAGAAACTAGCAGAATAAAACAGATATGTATAATACTATTATATAATAATGTGTTTTAAAACGTTTCTACGATTATTAAAGGGAGTAATAATAAACAAAAGAAATATAGATTGTTAGATTAACTTTAAAAAATACAGCAGAATAAAATTACACGTATACATGGGACATTTTTAATCGCTTAAGAGCTTAATATAGTTTCTCATATTTTATAAAAACGTTCTCTACCTGTCATCGAAAGTTGCTGCGCAGCTTTGCGTTTGCCTAGACAACTCCTCTGCATTATCGTGTCTCTTGCAGTAACAAAAGCGGATTAGCTTCGCGAACCACGAATTATGATGCGGTCGCGTACCACTAACGCGCCACGTTGCTCTGTGGCTGCAAGGGGTTTCATCCAATAAAAAAAAAAAAAGAAAGAAGACGGACTGCTATAGGGATATATATTGTCGTACAAAGTCGGTCTTAATACTCGGCTTGCACTCTCATATAAAAGCATGATAATTGAATTAACGTAATCACGTCACGTGCTGAATGCCACGGGACTCTGTCACCGCCGTTCCGAATTATCGGAGAACGAAATATTTCGGAGGTAATATTTCGAAAATGATAAAAGATTTTTTAATCCCGGGACACTCTTCGCATTTTGCCTGGCATTATTACCTGCGTGTTGCAACACGAAAATTTCCGTCTATTCGAGGACCATCGCTCTCCGAAAGCTTCCGATGAACATTCTGTTGCGCGCTTGTCATTGACCGAATGTTTTTTACGAAAATTGTCGTATTATTATCGTAAAAAAAACAATTGTATACTCTTGACTATAAATGCGCGAAAGCGAAAAATCAGTGCTTATGCCGATAAGAGCTGAATGTTTGAGGCATCTTCGATTCCATGGACTCTCGTTCATGGTTTACAAACAGAGATGCCCGAGTATGCGTAGTGTGACACGAATATTTGAAGCGGCTAATTTAATAGGATACACAATGATGTCAGCGAATAATATTAGATCTGGTAAACGGGAATGCCGTAATGCAAACTAGGAAAATCATTGATATGTAAAGTGATATTGATAATTATTTACGTGCCTGTTGAGTTCTTGTTGCAGCAACAAGTAATAGCTAATTCAGAACGAAGAGAAGATACATGCTATTGCTATATGTGTGAATAATACACAACATCCCGAGAGGATAAACCGGCTCATCGAGGGATCATTGTATACTTCGTTTCCCGAAGGAGGGTAGTTGAGTCGGGATTTATATTTCACGTTTTGACACAATTTCCTTCCTTCACAAATCTTTATTCCTATCAAATGTGATTGGTTGAAAGCTCAATACGAAAGGAAATAATTTTAATATTCTCTTTTATACTCTTATAACAGACTCTTATAATACTCTTTTATAAAAATACATATTTCTGAAATATTTGAACTTTGAATTATTAATCGTCTTTCGATTTGTAATTCTATTTTTTAAATTTTGTAACGTTTTATAATCTATAATTTTATAACTCTATCATATTGCCTCTATGATTCTATATATATTATAGTTCCAAATTCTATATCTAAATATAGTTCCTATAATTATAGCTCCAACACATGTTTAAGTAGCTCGATCTATAATATTCCATAGTTCTACAATTTCATAATTTTCTCTTCCGCTTTAACTTCATAATCCCCTGTAATTTCCTTTTCTGTGATAATTTAATAATCTTAAAACTTTTTAGAGTCCCTTCATAATCGTATAATTTTATAACTCCGTAAGTCTCCCTTAAATCCATAGTTTCATAAATTATGGACTCCGTCTCCGTCGATTAATTTTAACCGACCCCGAATCCGGCGAGACGACTAAAGCTGACCAAGATACGCGCCTTTTCATCCCTAAAAAAAACTCACTTGATGTCGCCCTGATCCTTGTATCCTCGCGCTGCCGACACGCGGCTGAAGAGTAGCCGCGCCAGATTATCCAGCTTGTTCGCCAGCTGATGGCCCTTGTCATCCTCGCTCTCATTCTCATCCTCTGTACTCACGCTGCGACCTCGTCGCAACGAACCCCGTGCTGTGCTCATCGCCCTGGCGTTCAGCTCGGTGGCACTCTGCGTCCTGCGATTGACGGCACGGCGGCGGCGACGAGTGCTCGAGTGGCCAGTACGATGCTGACAGAATCTGTCATGACCGGTCACCTCTGACTCGCGATTCCGCTGCCCATCACCATCATCCTTCTTGTTTAGACTCTGATAGAGATTGAACATTGTTGCACTACGATTACCTTGGCAAGTATTACTGTTTGATCCCGCGCACCTGAAAAAAGGTTTTATCAATCTGCTTTTTGAGTCTCATCTCTGAAAAAGTATTTTGGCGAATTGCTTTGCTTTCTTTTTGAATTGATCCACAAGATCTCACTATTTTCATGCTTTTAAAATTAATATGTAAATATTTAATGAGATTTTTACATATTTGTAACGTTTAATAATCATTGTAAAAATAATTAATGACTGAGTCTTCTAATTTCTTCAAGTGCAAGTAATGTTCATTCAAACGAAATTTAGAAGTCTAATTTGTTAATGGTATGAAATTTTGATAAACTGACCGTGATAGACAAGAAAATTTATTTTTATCATTTTAACGATAAAATCGAAAATATAATATTGTATATCACATGTTATTAAAAATAAATATATTTCTCTTGTATTGTTTTATCGGAATGTTATTTCAATTATATTGTGAACAATTTTTCTGCGAAAATGTCAAATGTCAAATGTATAATTGAGAATCGCTTCATTTTTATAAATATAAAATATTTTCAAGGAAAGTTATATAATTTAAAAAGTAATCTGTTGCATCAAATTATTTTTATTTCTAAATTCAAAGACATTTGACATATTCGAAATTCAAAAACACTTGAATTTTTCTCTCGTGCAATTTTTATTCTATTTATTCATTCTATTATTTATAGATATTCTTTCAAATAGAGAGAAAAAAGATATTATGCATTCAGCTTTCGTTAAAGAATTTAGTCCTCTGCGTTAAAATAAGAATGGAAATAAAAGGGAGAAAAGGTTTGAACAAGATTTTAACAAGCTTTACAAACTATTGTATTTTTCCTCTGACCTTTCTCGGTCTATTTTTGCAATCGAAGCAAATTATTGCGAGTCAACGTCGCAAAAGATACATGCGAATGCATTATTAAGAGCGGAATCCTGCTATTAATACTATTCTCGAGATCGATATGAAGCGAATAAACGTTTTCACTCGAAACACCGATCATTTGTCAGCGTGCACAGGAAGTTCTATCTCAAGATTCTCAAGTATCTCGCGCTTGCATATCTTGAAACCTATTGGATGTGGAGAGAAAAATGTCATAAAGGAAGATAGTGCATTCTCGATAATATTATATGATCGAATTAGCATTATTCTTATAGAAGTCCTGCTCTTTATGATATATTTCTTTTGCATCTTTTGTCCTATATATTTATAAAGATATTATGGACATAAAAAATTGTTTTTATAGCAGAATATATCGTTAACAAAACGGTACCATTAAATACTACTTTTTAATAAGTATCCAAATTAATAACTATCAAGCTTAAGTAGTTGAAGAAGTATATTGATCGGTCAAGATAATTCAGTGAATTAGTGCAACTATTTATTGCGCCGGGCAATCGTAATTATTAGGTTCTCTCATCATTTTCTAAAATTTAATTCTGTTTTTTTATTAAATCAATTAATATAAATAATAAATAATTTCAGTAAAATTAATAGTGCTGATATTAAAATCATTAACTTTATTAATATTATTCTTTCTTTAATATTATTTTTTATTATTCATTCGTTGATCTATTAATTCAATTAAATCATTGTAGCAAATATTGAAGCAAGTTTCTTCTTAATACTTAACTCTGTGCGCTTTCTGTTGAAACATATTAATCCAGATCAATGCAAATTAATCTACCACTTACCGTTAATAAACGTAAATCGTTGCTGGATATTGAAATTTCTCATGAAACTATTCGAAAATATCACAGAGAATCTCGGTTGGTCCGCAGAATCGTTGGTCACTGAAATCTCTGCTCGTACGGCGCTATCAGGAATGCTTAAAAATATAATATAAAAATATAAATATCTTTATGTATTAATTTTAAAAAAAGGAAAATGTATTCACTTTTCTCCTATATTTTAACTATATTTAAATTTATTAATTTAATTTTACAGAACATCTTGAAGTAATAACAATATGATAACATGAAAAAATAGAAATAATTTGATAAAATGTTAAGGAAAATTTAAATGTCATTACAAATATATGTACATTTTATAATCTATAATAATTGTTTGCAAGAAAATAAAGCGTATTTCCGTAGTATCAGGATGTTATGAATATCCTTATTCATGTTGCTCAGCAACGAAAGTACGATATACTGAGGAGTCAATAGTATATTTATTTTTAAGAAAAAAAATAATATACATACATTAAACCTTTCATTTTTTTTTAAATACATAAATTTCTTTTTAAATATATAAATAAATTTTTGTGATTCAAAAGAAAAATGCAACTCGTTATCAAAGATTTAATTAAAAAGTCTTTGGGGAGGATATTATATTATTTTGAATTATAATCTAATAAGCGTTTCACGTCACGTTTTGTGTAAAAGTATCCTTATTTTTCATTCCGTTCTTGCTATGAAATCCGCTTCTGTCTCAAATCTTGTAAGGCGGAAAAAAATTGAATTTTACTTCGATAAATAAATTGGTCACCGTACCAAAGCGATTGAAATCGTGACGATCCACTGTGACTTTTCCAGAGCAAATACAATGTACTCGGGATAAGACTTCGAGTCTTCTCGCGGGTTATCGACCCCGCACAGGGTTGCGTAGGCAGTGTATGGCGCGCGAGGATTCCAAGGAACGACACGCGGGGTGCCCGCCACAGCGGAATCGCGATGCGCGACTCGAAATGAAGATGCGTGGGTGGAGACGGCGCTCGGCGGCCTCCGCCGAGCAACGGGGCTGGGTGGACACTGATGAGAGCGCGCGATCCCGGAGACGGCGGTGGGCCGCGACCGACCCGGCGCGACACAGATTCCGTTCCGCGCAATCACCCTCCCGCACCTCGCCCTTACGAGGTAAATGTACGGACAATCGCCGGATATCTGACGCGAAAAGTTTGGCAACCTGTGGACTCCCCGTTTGTGAAGATCTGTGCGAGGGATATCTCAGAAAGCTTCTTTTCTCTCCGTCCTAAATCCATAGAGTGGCTTATGTAAACTCAACAAACGATTCTTGTCGCAATTGAAAGGCGTTTCCGTCCGAAGCATTGAAGTGAAAAGCTTCTGAAGATAAAACAAATTTATAAGCGTTTTTTTCTGGTTATCAATTTTGGCAAGCAAGAATTACTGTTAGAGTCTCGCTAGATATATAAAATAAACAATGCAAAAAAATTATCGTAAAAAATATTAATGAGATAATTATAGGGGTATAACTAGATATCTGCCGTACGAATTATAATACGTACATTTTTCTTCAAGATATTTTTAATTAAATAAACTATACAAATGAAATTGTGAGCACATGCACGAGTTCGCACGTGACTCGGGTTATTCCACATTTTTGCTTGAAGCACAATTCTTTAATGCCTGCAGTTTTAAGGTTGCTTTCAGGGACAGTAAATATATTTGAGAAATCCTAAATAGTTCAGTCTAAAAATATATAGCATTACTCTTTTATCGCGAGTTTTTCAACGGAGGCGAAAGTATAAATTATATAAATAGTCGCTTCATATTATAAAAATTTTATATATATATTACACACACACACACACACACACACACACACACACACACACACACACACACACACACACACACACACGCGCGCGCGCGCGCGCGCGCGC
>Ga0157364_1001148_pt1 | contig 21643 bp, 12 predicted proteins | sample AttsexASBM2_FD_111476 | JGI IMG/M metagenome (GOLD analysis project Ga0157364, IMG submission 111476) | Fungus gardens microbial communities from leaf cutter ant in Ribeirão Preto, State of São Paulo, Brazil - Atta sexdens ASBM2 | ecosystem: Host-associated > Fungi > Mycelium > Unclassified ...
TCGTCGATGCTCTATATAACAATATATGATCACATATGACTATATATGGCTATATACAAAGTGAATCAACGTTTTACCTTATGAGAGAAAATTATCGATTTCATACCTATTAGATTATAATGTGCGTGCAATCAATAATTTTCTCATAGAGTAAAAAGCTGGTTCACCCTGTATGTATGTCCGTCCGTATATAACTACATGCTATTATACGACCATATATAATTGTATATGACTATTGGTGAATCAGAACCACCTTTTTACCCTACGAGAAAATTATCGACCTCACTTAGTTATCGACTAACCAGCTTTTTATCCTATGAGAGAATTATCGACTGTAGATCTAATTGGATTACAACGTGTACAGTCGATAATTTTCTCAGAGGATAACGAACAATCATTGAATCAACTTTTTATCCTTCGAGAAAGTTATCGACCTACCCTATTTATCGACTCAGTTTTTACTCTATGAGAAAATTATCGACTGTAAATCTAATTGGATTATAACGTGTGCAATCGATAATTTTCTCATAGGGTAAAAAACTGATAAGTCGATAAGTAAGTAAGGTCGATAATTTTCTCGTAGGGTAAAAAGCATTAACGTATAGTCGAATCAGTTGAATCAGTTTTTTACCCTATGAGAAAATTATCGATTGCACACGTTACGTTCTAATTAATTAGAAACTACGTTTCAAACTTCCTCTTCGAGGAAAATTTTACTCGAAATATATAGTACACATAACGTATACTATAGCATATAGAGGAAAATTTTTCTCTCTGAGGAAGATCCCAGTAAACGAGAATGGATAGAAAAAAATTTCAATCCTTTTTAATCCATTCTCGTTTGCTGGGATTTTAATTTTAACAAACATATTCAAGTAAAGAAAATATAAAACTTATAGACTCTTTAAATTAATACAATGAAAAAATAATGGCAAAATACAAATGGGCGTTAGGAGTCAGCGCTGAATATTATATTGCGCAATGCTAACTAATACCTATTAATATGTCACAAAATTAATTTTGTACGTTTCGACTCACTATTTGAGTCATTCTCAGCAAAAATTATCGCTTATCGCTCTATAAAATCTATTGAACTGTGTCTCGCACAATCGTAAGTTCGACCTCTCATATGCAGTCGCAGTGAAAATGTGATGAGAGACAATCTTAAATTTTTAGCGAAACATTTTCAACGTAGTCTAATGTTGCCAATCAGTTGCTTAGCTGAAGAAAATAGATAGTGAAATTCAAGCTAATAATTGCAACAAGATATTTTTGAATAGATGGATATTAATTTAATTAATGTAATTAATGTAATTGATGTAATGTGCATAATTAGTGTAATTAACGTAATTATGGTAACTAGAAACTCATCCCATCTCCAACAACGATTGCGGATCGTCATTCCATTACAATAAATTAAAAAATCACGATGTCAAAGTTAGATTAAAAGATAATTTAAGTAACATAAAAGAGAGAGTCATGTTCGTTCTGATGTTAGTCACATAATACCTGTTGAATACAAAAGGAGAAAATTGCGTTGCGCGAACAAAACGTATTAGTCAATAATAAAATAAACATATTATAACTTGTTGAGAATTTCTATGTACATGATTTAATGCCTCAGTATCAATTTGCATGTTAAGATCATTGGATTGATGATTTATATAGAGTACTTCCGACATTATATTCGCTTATATAATTTCTCTCAGAATCCAGAATTCTCACATTATCTCAATCAAAGTCATGATTGCAATTCATCCTACGATTTGTGATAATTGAACAAGTGCATGTAACTCTACATATATAATTGTGATGTTCTGTTAATCTCGTTTTTAGTTTTCTTCTGTTTGACTTATGTAGATAGCATCGCAATCACGACATTCGCTCTGATAAATCATTTTCCTTTTAGCGAATTTCGGCAATGAATCTTTGTGTACCTAATGAATTTGTTTATTAATACTATAATGAGCAAATATAATACATACCATTGATAAATTTACAAAATTTGTTGGAAATTCCATTAATAAAAGAAATTGTAAACTATCTAATAGGTTCTTTTTTACCTATATTGGTTTTATACATACAGTTGGATTTTTTAATTAATTTTTTTTATCTTGTCATGCAAAGTTTTAAAAATAAATTTCAACGGATAGTCATTTTCTAATAAAATACTAATCGCACAATTTAAGATTCTTTTGTGGAATTCCAGATGTGAGAGATAAAACACTCTATCAATCAAATTCAAAATTATGTCCTTTTTTTATGACATCGGATGCTGAGACCAATAATACAAAAATCTTCCCGGGAAGAATTTTTTGTACCAGTTAAAAATTAATCCATCATTTTTTAAAATAATACTTCTTTAAAATTATAGTTCTTTAAAATAATAATTTATTATTTTAAAGAACTATTATTTTAAAAAATGACGTTCTAATTTTCGACTGATACAAAAAACCCTTCTCGGAAAGATTTTTGTATTATTGATCTCAGCATCCGATGTCATGTAAAAAAAGGACATAATTTTGAATTTGATTGATAGAGTGTTTTATCTCTCACATCTGGAATTCCACAAAAGAAATTTAAATTGCGTGATTAGTATTTTATTAGAAAACGATTATCCGTTGAAATTTATTTTTAAAACTTTGAATGACAGGATAAACAATTAATTAAAAAAATCCAACTGTATATATAAGATCGATATAGGTAAAAAAGAACATATTAGATAGTTTACAATTTTTTTTATTAATGGAATTTCCAACAAGTTTTGCAAATTTATCAATGGTATGTATTATAGGATTATTCATTACAATATTAATAAATTAAACAAATTCAAATTAAGTCAAAGATCCATTGCCGAAATTCGCTAAAAGGAAAGTGGTTTATCAGAGCGAATGTCGTGATTGCGATGCTATCTACGTAGGTCAAACGGGAAGAAAACTAAAAAACGAGATTAGCAGAACATCGCAATCATATATGTTACATGCACTCGTTCAATTATCAGATCGTAGAGTGAGTTGCAATCATGATTTTGATCGCGATAATGTGAGAATTCTGGATTCTGAGAGAAATTATAATAAGCGAATATAATGTCGGAAGTGCTCTATATAAATCGTTAATCCAACGGTCTTAACATGCAAACTGAGGCATTAAATCATGGTACATAGAAATTCTCAACAAGTTATAATGTGTTTATTTTTATTATTGACTGATGTGCTTTGTTCGCGCGACGCATCTCTTTTTGTTCAACGGATATTATGTGACTAACATCAGAACGAACATGACTCTCTCTCTTTTATGTTACTTAAATTATTTTTTAATCTAACTTTGACATCGTGATTTTTTAATTTGTTGTAATGGAATGATGATGGATCCGCATGCGATCGTTGTTGGAGATGGGATGAGTTCGGGTTAGCATACACTTACATTAATTACGCATACATTAATTACGCAAATTAATATCCATCTATTCAAAAATATTTTGTTGCAATTATTAGCTTGAGTTCCACTATCTGTTTCCTTCAGCTAAGCAACTAGTTGGTAACATTAGACTATGTTGAAAATGTTTCGTTAAAAATTTAGGATTGTCTTTCACCACATTTCCACTGCGACTGCATTATGGGAGGTCGGAATTATGATTGTGCGAGACGCAGTTCGACAGATTTTATAGAGTGATAATTTTTTATTGCTGAGAATGGCTCAAATGGTGAGTCAAAACGTACAAAATTGATTTTGTGACACATTAATGGATATTAATTAACATTGCGCAATATAATATCCAGTGCTAATTCCTAATGCCCTAATTCGTATTTTGCCGTTTTTTCATTGTATTAATTTGAGGAATCTATAAATTTTTTATTTTCTTGTGGCATTTCTTTTATCAGATGTAATATGAAAAAGCCATCAAAAATAACGTCGAGATTTTGCAGCAACTCCTTATCTATATTATTTTCTAAATTTTATATTATCGAGTTCAGCGAGGAAGCGAAGTTCCGGAAATTGCATGTAACTAATTCGTTAAATATAATTGTTCTTTATTTCATTATTCATTTGTATGTGTGATTCTTGAAGCCTATCTCTCTTACCCTCCGACAATTTTTCCACCTTTGACGACTCACCCTTGTTGTCGTGAATTTAATACGAGTGAAAGTAGAAGAGATTATCGAAAGAATGCTCTCTTGTACCTGGCGCCTAACTTATTTGGCGAGAAATTTTGAGATTCGTGAAAAATCCACCTAACTGTCAAGATATTACACACTTTCGAATATAAAATGTATTTTTAAGTCAGAGGAGATCAAGGAGCACGCGACAAAGTTGTGCTGTCGGTCGCCAATTATGAATACAAATTTGACGGTTCCTCCGACATCACGACGGCACAACTTCCTCGCGTGCTCTTTGCTCTCCTCTTACTTGAAAATACCTTTTTTTCTTTGACAGCGATCTCTTTAATGATCTCGTTATGGTTTTTTCATATTACATCTGATGAAAGAGGAGAGAGCCACTAACTTTTCAGAATATTTCCAAAAAAATTTTGCAAATAATTGTAGCTTGTAAAGTGCGCACAATAATATTCAATTAATATTTTTTTCCTTCAATTAAAGATAAAAAACATGTACTACAAGCCAAACAGAAGCCACTATTATCATATCAACGATCCGGATCAAACTCGCCCTTCAGATTTTTCAACAGAACTTAAGAATATTTATTTCAAAAGTAATTTCAAAGAATAATTTTAATCTAGTTAACAGTGCGATTATCTTATATTTATTAAAATTAATACTTAAATCTTAATATTGTGATGTCAATAAGCGCAATTATAATATTTAAACAAAACGTTTCGTGTCATCTTTGAATCGTCAATTAAAATTGACAAAATAAAGAACTAGTTTAATAATATTAATTTTAATAACATTAAAATTAACATTAACAAAGTTATTTTAATGATTATTTGATTGTTACATATTTACAAAAAAATTATTAAGCGGAGACGAATATCAATAATTGCCAAAGAACAGTTGATTTTCACATACTGTAATCTATGGCGTTTCGAATGAACAGATTAAATCTTCGAAACACATTACTCTGCGTATGATAGTAAAAGGCTTGACAAACAGCAAAATGATTATAAATATTGTTAATAAATACGGACAGCTATAGCTATTCGATATTAGAAAATTTAGAAACAGAAGCGACTTTTTCTTCTATCAGTCGGTCAGACATAGGAATATTTTACGATCATCAAATTTATGCACAGACTTTAATAATTTTGATCGATTTGTCGATTACTGCTAGCAAAAAAGATACTCTGCATATACCGTGGATATAATATTTTAACACACTGACACCGACACTGATTGTATTATTAACGAAACTGATAATAATGAAAACGTAATTGAAGGTGATTCTAACGATAATAATAATGCAATTTAAAGAAGAAACGGTGAACTTTTGACACAATTACACATGAATTAGAATTGTATGGAAAAAGCCAAGATTAGTAGAAAATTTATTGTCTTTGTGTATTTTAGTTCCAATGAATTTTAAATCCATTCAACAAATTAATCTAGCGTGGATGCTCTCGCATGCACTACAATTAGAAAATATGCCGATATGGATCGGATACAACACAATTTAATATATGATGATAAATTTGATAAGCAAAAAATTTACTTAACTATCATCAATCTTTCATCAAATATAAACGTTGTCATTGAAATGACAATGATTCAAAGTCATGAGATCGTTCAAGAATGCGGCAAATCATACATGCAAGTCGCATATGATTTAATTATTACGAAATCACTCCAAATACAGTATACCGAAAAACCGAGATTCAACAATTTATTCATACACATAGACTATTTCACATAATGATGGCTTTTTACACAATTGAACAAAAACGCGAATGATTTCAATGTGTTCGTCAAATATCGTCTGTCTCTTTTTACACACACGTGTCCATTTAATTTCGCGAAACCGGAGCACGCACTTGTTGCAATATGTTGTGCTCGCGTGGTGTCTCTAAGGCCTGCTACACAGTAAAGTCGCAATTCGTAAGCCGTAAGAAATTGATCAATCATAGCTGAATATGACAAAAATAATTGACTATGATTGATTAATTTCTCACGGCTTACGAATTGCAACTTTGTGTAGCAGGCCTTAGAGATGCCACGCGAGCGCAACATATTGCAACAAGTGCGTGCTCCTGTTTCGCGAAATTAAACGGACACGTATGTGTAAAAAGAGATAGACGACTTTATTAAAAGCACACGGACACCGTCGGCAATACGTTTTCAAATTACGCGATCAAATTGACATCTCCTTTTTACACATCGAATATTTTGATTAAATTTACCTTTCGTAAAATAAGCTTCTTAATTGGTGTTTTCCTGGAAGAGCAAACGACCTTTGACCCAATCCGGAACTTTGACAAGTGATACTCCGCAGTCCGCTTCGTAATCTGCGCCGATCGATTGCTGACTGATAGCTGATATTCTTCGAGTGTTCAGTTCGACCGTTCAGTTCGGCTTCACAAATCGTACTGCGGAGTGTCGCTCCTCGAAGCAATAGCGAACGAAAATAGGTTAAAGGTCATTTGTTTCCCCGGGAAAATACCACTCTCAAGGACGTAATTAGTGGGAGGTGCTGGATTGCGCAGGAGCAATCACTGACGTATAGTGAACGCGCAGCCCCCTTCGTTGAAAAACCTTCCCCTTTCCCCTCCAATTGACGCCTTAGGGTGGTTTCCTCCCGTGCGGGGGATTGTGCGTAGGTGGATTTGCGTATCGCCAATAACAGAATCATTCTTTTAGGTCTATTTTGCAAATTTCGCAAGCAGATCGAAGAGAATGATGATTGACGATACGCGAATCCGCTTACGCACGATCCGCTGCATAAGACATCATCCTTAGGCTTAAAGATTTCACGCAATAAAAGAAACAGGGAACAGAGAACAGAGAATAAGAATTTCAATCTATCAAAAAATCATGTATTTTGGAATACACAGTTTTTGAAATTCTTATTCTCTGTTCTCTGTTTCTTTTATTATGCGAAGCTCCTTAGGCTTTTTCCGATTATAATAATCGAATTATCGGATTATCGGAAGTAACAAACAGTTATTTTCGATTATTTTGATCGGACAAAAAAAATCAGATCACATTTAATCGGAAATAAATTCATCGTAATGTCCGATGAGAAATATCCTTTCGTTACCTTTTGAACGGGCTATTCGATCACATTTTGTCCGATCAAATTACCTGCATGCATTTTGAACGGATAACGTTAACTGATCAAATTACACATAGTTAAATAAACAAGTATTGATCATTTAACATATGAATTTTTTTACAAGAAAAAAGTTTACTTGCTTATAAGATTTGGATTACTTCTTCCTCAACTTTCAAAGTATCAAGCACTGTTTTTATATCCTAAGAAATTTTGTCGTCACATATTTCTTTTCGATACTGCAATGATATTGCAGTTTATGTAGCTAAGATTAAGAACGAATGCGTAATATCAAATAGAAATACGTAATAAAAATCAAATAGATATTCGCGCTAGAGACACTCATTTAACCTTAAGATAAAAGTAATGCCATCAGTCTAAGAGAACCTATAGAAACAGTCACTAATCATCTGACCAACTATTCTGCGTTTGGCCAGCGCCTTCCAAATGATCGGATATCAAACTTGATGAGATAAAATACTCTCTTTTTATTATCTGTTCATGTCTAATGACCGATCAAGTTATAGATTTATCCAATGAAATTTTAACGGATAAGCATACGGCTGACGATTCATAATCCGTTCACATATAATCGGAAATTACATTTCGGATAAAAGTGTTTGTCACTTCATCGGATAATCCTGAATCCGATCGAAATTGATCGGAGAAAACATTAGAACGATTATTTCCGATCAAAAGCATTAGACATTTTTCTCATGCAACATTGATTACGCGAAGAAATACAACACTAAGAGAAATGATTTTGTTATAGGTACAAATCAAGAGAAAATAAATATGATATTTGTTAAAAAAGCAATCGATTTGTTTTGCGATTTGCAAATTAATTTGTCAATGTAACAAATAATCAGTTGGCAAACGTTACTTTTCAGTTATTTTGTCGTTATTTTTTATAGCGAACAATTTGATGACAATGTTGCAATTTTTTATAATAATAACTAACTAAACGTTAAGATTGTGTTAAGATTAGAAAAGTCACTTTGAAAAATAATTTGTCATCATTACGCGTTACTTTCTAAAAAAGTAATAAGTAACGAGTACCGCGTAACGTTATCCGTTGCAAATAACGCGAGTAAAAAAGTAACGCATTACAAATTAATGGAAAAAGAAGTTATCTTTTTCAATAATGGATGACTTTTCTAATCCGTTACAAGTAACGATTTATTTTTCTAACTCTGATTACCATTACCGTCATAAAAAATTCACAATGTCATCAAATCGTTATTATAACAAGATAACGATCAACAAAGTAACGATGTTATAAGTAACGCGTTACTACCAACTCTGTAAAATAATTAATAATATCGCTAGCAAATAAGAGACTCATTTATATGTATATAAAAGTTGTAGACGGTTGCAGGGTCTCAAATCGTAAGAAATTGACTAATTCTACTCAAGTATTCTCTTTGTATTTGACTGTACTTGGTCAGTTTCCCACGATTTAAGACTCTACGATCATCTACGTAAACGAGCTTAAAGTCTATTCAAAAGATAGATTAGATTCTATATAGTTTGCTTCTGTTACTAATAAAATAATTTGCTTGACGTGTGTATCATTCTTAATCTTGTACCGCCAAAAATTGGCGATACACGTTGAAATAAAAACTCCACGTAAATTACGAGAGACATAAGTATTACCAAACATAAGAAAATAATCGAAATCAGGAGGTATCCATTGTGAGGAGATAATTATACGTACAAATATTCTAGATGATTTAGAGGGATTTACATATGAAGAGTATATATGTACCTCGTAAACTCGAGATATTCCAACCCTTTCTTTTCTCTCCCAATTCGCTTTTGTTCTTTCAAAACGACTGATAATGAGAAAACGAAACATAATTGTCACAAATCGTGGATGTAAAGCAGAGAAAATCCGTATCTAACGTAACCGTATCCACTCAACAGCCTTAAGTTTTTCTCTGCCTTTTCTTATATCCGCCGTCTTGTATCAGCCGTTTTGAAAAGACAAAAGCGGATTCGAAGGGAAAAGAAAGAGTTGGGATACCTCAAATTTATGTATTATATATATGTTCTTCGTATAAGTTCGGCTGCGACAGTCAAGATATTTACAGATGTATGTTTAATCGTATAGGTAAGAAATTACGTATTAACAATTCTTAAATTCGTACTAACTGAAACAGAAAATTACAATATTGCAAAAATGTTTTTATTAAAGAATACATGTACATGCACTTAGACTTCCTTCGTCATGTCGAGTATCGAATTATATTTTATTGGCGTATCACCACAATACAAACACAGAAACGATTCCGTATCACTATCTAATTTGCGAACATATTCAATGCATTCGCAATGTAATTCCCGGCATAAACTACGTAATACTTCTCAAATATCAATATTTGTAAGCTTATTATCATATTAGACCGTAAATATATCTTAATATAGCTAGCGCGTGTCCGACCTGGTCCGACCCGTTATCCAATGATATTGATACGCAATAAGGTATTACGCACAGGTTACGCATAGATTACGCGCACTGTTGCGCGATTATCATTTGTTAACGAAATAGTCGAATGCTGGCGGTACATTTATAACATCGAGGCGTTTAGGAGATACGCACGAAAAGCTTTACCTCGAAAAGAAAAATATCGCGAGTTCTATAAGAGCGATACCTCCAATCGAATTGTTACCTCGTTATTTTTGTACTTTCAGCGAATTTACCGGAAAAAGTACCTTTTATTAGAAAAAAAAATCTCCTATTAATATGGTAACTCCGTGTAATTCGAAATGTCATTTTTATTCCGAAATTTGTATCTCGAATTTAGAAGTATTACGCGATACAAGATTGTATAGCAGACTAGCAGCAATCACAACAAACAAAATTTGTTGTCACATATTTACCGATCACTTGTTAAAGCCATCTTAAAAAATCATCATCTTAAAAAATGATTATTATGGAAAACTGAAAAACAGACTTCAACATAAAATAGAACATATCATATATCAAAGATAAAACCATAACGTATATGTTGCCAGTAATGAATCATAATCATTCATATTCTTTTTTACAGCGCACTTTATTATCTAGTTTTTTAGTACTTGTTCTCAATTAGAATTTATTAATATGATAGGCGAAAGAGCTCCTCTCTCCTAGCAACCCCTTCCCTATTTGCATTCGCACTGCGTATTAATGGGGGAGATTCGTTACATAATCCCCCATTAGAAGGATTAGGGCATTCTAAAAACTCGAAGCTGAGAGGGGGAGGGAGAGCTTCGCCCTTCTTCGATTACATTGACATAGATATATGATTCTAATATTCTCGTGAGATATACACTGAAAAAAAGATAATTAAAAATTTATTTGTTAAGAAATATATTTATTTTTAAATAAACATTTATTGAAATAAATATTTATTTAAATACGGCGAAATAAAATTTTATTTTTAACAAATAAGCCATCTAATTTTTTTACAATGAGATATATTTCACAGAAACGTATATTTCATCATCATACTCAATTTTTTCTAATAAATATCGAAGAAAACGTTAAAAGTAACATTTGTTTTGTAATACTTGTCATTTTTTTTTATTGTACATTACGTTTATATAATAATCTTAATCGAGTTTAATAATCCGTAATTATAAAATCAGTCACAGCTATTCCTTTGAAGAATGGAATGATTGTGATTGGCCAGTTTCAACCGGAAACTGTTTTGAAATTTGATTAGATGATAATTCTATTTTAATTTCATTTGACGTGGTTTTCCTCTTTACAAACATACCAATCGATTTGGCTCTTCACAGCATCTCTAACAGATAGCCCGCAATCTCAAAAATATATAAATTTCAAAAGACGAATTTTTTATCTCTTTACTAATTAGTTTTTAATTCTTTGTTTTTTTTTCATTTGACAATTGTATCTACAAACTCATGTTCATCTCTATTACTAGTAATGCGGATTTAGTATTACAAGACTTAAAGAGAAAACATTAAATACCTTTAGCTTTCCATATATCCTTTTATGTTCGTAATGTAGGCGACATTGCAATGAGAACTTCATTTGAAAAAACTTTAGAGATACTACAGATTTTCAATTTGTTTCATCTTCGACTACAATTTACGATCAAAATTGGCGAGGATAGATTAAGTTACTATTATCAAGAATAACAACACTCTCGAATATAATTAATAGCATAAGCCTACATTCTTCGGTATTTGAATTTCTTTCTCAGCATCTTGTCTTACAAAAGAGAGATACGATCATAGGAATGATAGATTCTTTTTGTTATCTCACCCAAAATATCAAAAAGAACTTGATTTTTGTCATCGAGACACTTTTAAATAATGTCTATCCGATTGATTTCATCTTTAAACATAATTAATGAGCTAAAATCATTATTGCGTAACAAAACTTTAAAACAAAATATTATGAATAAAACTTCCATGGAGGATATTGTTAAAAAAGTCATGGTTTATGATTCCATTTCGGAGATTTCAGATAAATTCAAAGATGTTATTAAAGGCCTCGATGTTAACCTTGCATTTTACAGTCTGAATAAGATGTTTTTATCAAAACACACAAAGATCCTTTGCTTAATAAGGTAAAAAAGAACGTAGAAGATACATTGCAAAGATTGCAATGTCTCCTATGTCGGATAGAAAGAAAGGATTTTAAAAACGAGAATCTCAGAATACCGTAATAACATGAAGTTTCCGAGAAACAACATTAGTAATCATTCTGTTATCACCGAACACAGATTGGATTTCAATCATGATTTCGATTGGGAAGACACGGAAATTGTTGATTAGGAACAGTTTTTGTATAAACGACGTATCTCGGAAATGTTACATTTAGTTACAAAAAAATAATCTAAACTTGCAATCTGATACTGAATTTTTATACATCCCGCATATATCTCGAGCCTCAATTTACATTAATTTGAACTACGCGTCTGTTTTTAATCATTTTTAAGCAATATTTTGACATATGTTGGTAATTCCGCTCGTTTATTTATTAATTTGTACACTATATATTATTTTTGACTCATTCGATTGTTAACCGTTGTAATAATCAGAATATTTGTCGCGAATTTGCTACGCACACTATGGATAATCTGCGGATCTTCCGATTTTAATTATTTTTTTATGTCACAACTTTCATGGCTATACGAGTGAATGCATTAATTTTTCCTTTATAAAAAATTGTGATAACGATTTTGATATGTGTACAGATTTTCATCTGTTATTCTTTGCTGTACTTGCCAACCTCTGTTAATAAGGAGATTGATCGTCATTTCTTCCATTTTGCCATGAAGGAGAGAATTGTAATAAATGTTTTAATATACTAATGATGGCTCGAAGGCAAGCTGAATGTCTGCGTAATTAATTATATTCTTTTGAATTAGTAATAAATGATTTTTATTCTCGCACTAAAAAAAAAGTATAGTTCATCGTGAATAAACTCTCATTAACCTTCCTTTGTTTTTACATTTGACATTCTCGAGAATTATTACTTGTCCTATTTTTATTATATTACACGGCACTCTTAATTAAGGGTGCCGTGTAAACGTAATAATTATAGATAATTAAGTATCCGCGAGATATGGCCGGCATGTTTCAGAAGCAGAACACAATGGATTTTTCATTTTATCTCTAACGTGAGAGAAAAACGTGAAGGGAGCATATAAACGTATTAGAAGGGGAACAAAAAATTCAATCCCTCTTTCGTATTATTCGACAAAGTCCTTTGTTGGCATACGGTATATATGCTTGGGTTATCTATATCTGTGATACATGTATTTGCTCGCTTCACAGGATCTAAAGGGTTTCATCCCTTTTTAGGTAGTGAAGCTCCCCGTAGAAGGGACGAGACCGACGGGACGCAACATACAGCTGCTTCTACGTATACACTTTTCACGAAAAGCGATGTTCCACATTTGTAATTTTCTACGTGGCGATTTCAACAAATACTATTTACATTTTCTATAATATTACAGATAATAAGCAAAAAAGAAGTTAATTTTTACCTTTTGTCTATGTGATTATATTTTTTATGAATAACTTTTTAATAAACAACGAGCGGCGGCTCGAAGAATCTTTTGATTGTTACTTAGGGATATATTCTTAATATTAATTGATACATTAATTAACATAATGAATTAAAATGAAAAGAAAAAGAAGAAAACAAATAAATTCTTTTACATTTTCTGATAAAGTCAATTATTTTTTCTGTGTTTTGTATTTTATTCAATATTCAGTAGTCTCTCAAAAAAAATAATATGTACGGAACACCAGTAATGTCACATGATGCTTATATTTTTTTTTTACACATTTTATAAGTCTAATGCTTTGAAAATTCGCCAATAAAATTTTAAATGTACTTTCGAACAGCACGCACATACACCCGTTTACTTTGTTATGACAGCTAACCATTTATTATTGTATCATATAAGTTTATAGAGTGATAAGACAGTTTAATTGATAATAAACTACTTTTTATCGTCACTTTATCACTTTTTAAAAATATGCTACAATCGTTTTTAGTCACAATTACGACAGATCTCGGAGATAGAATATAGCTTTTAAAAGAAAACATGTTTTAAATTATTAGGTGAAACAGTAAAAAAAAATCGTACCTTTTTCAATCACCTTAATCTTTTTCTTCTTTTTCTTCTTTTTAGGATTCTTCTTTTTACGATGTCCCGCTTCAGAGCACCAGAACTTCTTCTTCTTCTTCTTCTTCTTCTTCTTCTTCTTCTTTTTCTTCTTCTTCTTCTTCTTCTTCTATTTCTTTTTTACACTTTAAAAAAGTTTTTTTTAAAAAAGTAATCCGTTTTTCAAAATAAAAAATATGAGTAAATTTAGATGCTAGAAACTTTAAAAGCACAATCAGTATTTTTATCCTTGCTCAACGACTTAGAACAGATATTTCGATTCGAGAAATGAAAAACTTCGATCGATTTATTTTTTTATTTTTTTTATGCAAGATTCTACGTTCCCGCACTTAGAATCCGAAATTTATTCTATACGAGTTGGTTGGACCGGTTAGACTCGAAGAATTAATCGATCCAATCGGACGCAACCACGAGCGAAGAGTACTTCGCATTATTCAAATACGTAATGCAAGATTTTGTGCTCCCGCCCTTAAAATTATACAGCTAGAAATTCGGACTGCGTGTTAGATGCCAGTTTTTATTAGACTGGCTGGGATCGTAGTCATGACAACGAGAGTGCCAATCGGATGTTAGCTACGAGAGAAGGGGAACCTCGGAACGTGCATGCGCGTTTCTCCCACCCTCAACTGGGAACTGTTAGTCGCTCAATGCAGGTCAGCTCAGTCGCTCTGGTGCTCTCGTCGTGTCATCATCTGGCAGTCATCACCGGCGTGCACCACAGATAGAAGAAGAAGAAGAAGAAGAAGAAGCTCTGGTGCTCTGGGGTTGGACATGTGCCGTCATGGAAAGAAGAAGAAGAAGAGGAAGAGATTAAGAAAGGTAAGATTTTTTTTACTGTTTCACCTAATAATATTTTATAGTTTATGAAAGAATCTTTATGTGTTCTAATTTTAATGGTTTACGGGATTCGGATAATGAAATAGTTAAGCTGCCTTTCTTTCTCTGACTCAAACAGCTAAGTAGGTCTTCGGTATTTGCATGTACTCTCTCGGTATTCCAAGAACGCGATATTCTTCGGATGACAATTATATTTTTGCGAAATGAATTTTCCGCTGAGGTAATGGCGACATTATATATAATCGCCACAATATTCCTCTGCCAGTGCTGTGCCTACAATACGATAAATACCTTTAGTAACGATAGAACAAAAATTTATGAATATCCTCGAAACGAACTACACGCGGGAAACGCAGAAATAAATTTTTGATTATGTGTGTTCCAAGTGACTTTCTCTAATGTCGAATATGAACATATAAAATAAAATAAAAGAAAAAATATATAATAAAGTCTTGCGCGTATCTCACAAAATAAAATTAAATAAATACATAGTCTCGCGAGAAAAAAAACGAATATACAAGAAAAAGATTTTTCTTTCCCTATCTTCGTCCAACTTGCAATCGGGAAACCGAACTCTGCTGCCTGATCTTATCATACCCGGAAAGGCATTCACGGAACGCTCCGAGTTGATGTCCTCTGTGTTGTGTAATTGTTGATGTTCCGCTCGTATTTTTCGTTTCGGTCGGGCTGCCGCTATCTAAAATAACATACGCGGGTTTTAGACGATCTATTGTAATGTAAAAAATATTATTATATTCTTTTCATTATTTTGCATGACAAAAAATTTATCGGTCCAGTTGATCACTGAATACAGGTTGCCATAGAGTGCCTGCAACATTGTCCTGAGGTCATCGTGTCGCAACGTGTGAATACCTTATTCGTAGTAGCCAGATCTTCAAATACGAACGAATCGCAAGTCGACATTTCGACGACTTGCGCCTCATTCAGAGCACGCATCATGGCAAACGGAAATCGTTTGTATTTAAAGATCTGACGAAAGACTACAAATGAACTCAGGGCAATATTGCAGGCATCTTATCGACGCAATTTTCTGACGAAATCAGCGGCCTCGTCTGAATCTTCCGACTCCCGCTGTCGGAATTGTCACTGGGCAGCCTCAATGTCTCTCCGTAGACGAATTTCGCCACCGTCGCCTGCAAATTATCCTTTCAGACCACTCGAACTCCCAACAAGACGATAGGCAGCACTTCTGTCGATCATTGCTATGATATTTGATCGCCGTCTTGAGCTGTCGATAGAAACGCTCAATTATCTCATTAGTCTGAGGGTGATACGCCGTTGTCAGATTTATCGTTCCGCTTGTTCAACCGTCGGAACAAGTGGGATTCAAATTGTCGTCCGCGGTCCGTCGTAATTTGCGAAGGTATTCCGAATCTCGCAATCCATCCTTAGTAAAATGTCCTCGCCACCGTTTCTGCCTCTTGATCTCTAAAGCCCATTCTACAATGGGCAGTAGCAGTAGTAGATGAAAGAGTAGACGTGGAAATCGATTAATCATAGTTGATTATCCTTCTCACATTCAACTATGATTGGTTGATTTCTACGCCTACTCCTTAATCCACTATTGCTACTGCCCATTGTAGAATGGGCTTTAGAGATCAAGAGACAGAAACGGTGGCAAGGATATTTTATCAAGGATCGCGAGATTCGGAATATCTTCGCAAATTACGACGGACCGCGGGCGACAATTTGAGTTCCACTTGTTCCGACGGTTGAACGAGCGGGATGACAAATCTGGAGACAACGGCGTATCACTCTCAAGCCAATGAGATGGTCGAGCGTTTCTATCGACAGCTCAAAGCGGCGATCAAGTGCTCTGGCAATGACCGATGGCAATGACCGGACAGAAGTGCTGCCTATCGTCTTGGGAGTTCAAGGTCTGGAAGGACAATTTGCAAGCAACGGTCGAACTCAGAGAAAACGCCTCCGACGATCGCATGTCAAACAATAATGTCTCCCCTCCGAGATCGGCATCACCACGATCTCGATATGCATGTATTCAAATCTTTTTTTTGGAGGGAATAATGGAGTGAATTCTCCTCTCGGCGCCGACATGTAGCAAGTCATCTTGGCCTTCGCCCGCTCGCACGGCACACACGCGTAAAACGCAACCTCGATAAGCATTCATCGGCCACATGAACTTGACCGTCGATCTGATTCCTGATTGCGCCAAATTATGTACTATATTAAAAGCAGCTTATCGGAAAAGCTTTGTCAAAAATAATTGTGGCGTTTCTTTTACTGTGTATATTGCCGTTCCTGGTTCCAAAATTTTGACCTTCTTTAATTGAAATTCAAAATCTCGCAAGTACTTTTCGACTTCCTCATCGTCCTGCCGCGACTCCGCGAGCGCCGAATAATCTATGGAGAATTGGAGCTCTTCAATTTTCGACAGCACATCGGCCACGACATTTTCGCTGTCAGACACACGTCGGATATCTATCTTGTTTCGCCAAACGGTATCCACGAGAGTTTTCCCTCTTGCGTTGTCGTGAAGAAGGTAATTTAACGCGCCAGTCTCAGCGGCTCCCGGCAAAAAAATCTTCTATAGAAATTTAGCATGCTGAGATATCGTCAGAAATTCCTAACCGTCTCCGATTTCCGATTCGCGGATTGCCTCGCGCGTGGGCAATAGTCGCGTTCCTTCATCGATTACTAAGTATCCGAGAAATTCGACTTCTATTTGACCGAATATACGGATCACAACACCATACGTTCGCAACCGCTCGAAAAATATTTGTAAATGCTCGAGGTGCTCCTCGACCGACGGCGACGCGATGAGAATATTGTCGATATACGCGCAAACAAAGTCGAGACCGCGAAGAACCTCGTCGACAAACTCTGAAAAATCTGTACGGCGTTCCGCAGACCGAAAGACACCGGGAATTCGAACATTCCGAACGGCATTGTGATCGCCGTTTTCGGGATATTCTCTTCCGCAACAGGAATCTGATGATATATCCGAACTAGATCGATGATGATAAAGAATTTTTTCCCCTGAAATGCGCAGAATTCTGAATATTCCGTACTGGGTAGCAATCCAGAACAGTCCGCGCGTTGATAATCCGATAATCGCCGCAAGGTCGCCACTCTTTGAACAATTCCGAGTTCTATCATCTTCTCGAATTCCTTCTTTACAGCCACTAAACATTTCGGGGCGAGTCTTCACGGTCGACACATCGGCGGTCCTGATGTCATTTTAATGTAATGACGCGTATTATGCTTCGTCTCTCCGGAACGGCATTCCGGCCTCGTACTATAATCTCCGGATATCGCGCCAATAACGCGTGAAATGGCGTTGCATCCGCGACCGTCTTAACACTAGACATGTAACACCGCATAGCGCTCGCGCGTCGCAAAGCTTATTAGCTGATCGATGAGTCGACTGTTCCTTAAATCTACTAAGAGTCCGTAGTACGCGAAAATCTGTCCCTGTAATGGGCTTCGTCCGCACAATCAAAAAAGCTAAATGAATGAGATTTAACAGCGAGATTTAACATTAATGTTTCTGTTCCGTATGTGTGAATTATCGTTTCATTAGCCGCGGAAAGTTCATAAGGCGATCTTTATCGCGGTCCGCAAGTCATGCTTCGCGAGTACACGTACAAATCTCCCACGTCAATGAAAAAGTTTATCTTGATTCTAATGTCCGTTACAAAGAGGCTGCGCGTCGGATAGCCTAAATCGCCTGCCGTCTTCAATGATGGGCCACCGCGTTTCCCTGCTGCGCCGAGCAGGGTGCTTAACACCATTTGATATCCGGGCCACGCCAGTAGAACCAGCATAGAATGTTTGATAGACGGCCCCGTGAAAGCGATCGCGAACGCATTCGACGACCGCTACGAATGCGATCTCTGCCACCACGATCTCCGTCGCTTCTTGCATCCTAGACAGCGCCTAGATAGGCTATCCTTCCGGATAGCCGCTAACCGCTGGCCATCTTTTGCTGTAGCGTTAAATGCAATTGTGCAATCTGCAAGCCGAATCTAGTCTTGGTAAGGCAATACTCTCCTAGTTCTCGACTTGCGGCACCGGGAGTCGCGTTGTCTCCGCGATCTGAAATCAGGCGCACGGATAGCCTCGACAATCGCGTCGGCTATGTTTGCGAGCTGCTCTATTGTTTCTCTAGTTTGCGTTACGAGATGCGGCTGAATATGACAACGACAAGATCTCGAAGGTCAAAAAATTTGCGAGAGTTTTCAGTCTCCTATTTCCTCGTGCTCCAGAAGTCTGCGAATCTTAGATCCGAATTCATAGTCTTTTTTTCAGATCTCAAGTCTGATCTCTAATCTGAACTCGGATTTCAATCTTGAATCTTTGAATCTAAATTTCAGTGCTAATAGCTAATCATCAAATTCAGTTCTTCGTGACGGCGAGAATAAAATAAAAAAATAATGAGGTTACAAGATGTAATCAAATGTAATTAACCGAAAATCCATTTAGAAAATCCATTTTTTGGAAGATGTGAGGTAAAGAATCAAAATATTTATAATATTTATAATATTTATAATATATTTATAATATTTAAAATATTTATAATACCCTGATAAAAAAATTTCATTGAAATTATTCTATACATTTTTTAGAAATTGCTGAAAATTTGCTAAAATTTCACTGAAAGTGAATTTATCAGCTAACACATTGAAAAATCATTGAACGAAAATTTTTTAAAAATTTTATTGGAATTTCTTTAAAATATTTATTTAAATTTTTCTGAAATTTTACTGAAAATAAATTTTTCAGCTAAAAATCGTTGAAATGAAAATGAAATTTTTCTAAAATGCTGAAAATTTGGTAAAAAGTATTCCAAAATATGAAACTTCAACGAAAAAATTTTCTAGGGAAAGTTAAGTTAATAATATTTTAGAGCACATTCGATAATCGCTGGAACATACTGGAGCATATGACGCAAACAAACCTTCTGCACAATAATACATAAATCATTCGAGTAAATTTTGCTCGAAATGCTATATTGAGTAAGATGCAGAGCGCTAAACAATTAATACGAATCAATAAAAATAATGCCGATGGCTTTTCCACTTCTCTATAGCATTGTTCGTTTTGTCTCTCGGGAATTATTCGGAGTCGCAGCTCCCGAGAGATAAAACGAACAATATTTATATATGAACTGGACATACTCATGATTCTCGACTAGTACAAAAGTCGTCCAATTTTTCAACATAGCGTATAATATGACTGCCGCTTGCCGACTTTGAACGCATTGAAAATAATCGCTCTGATTTGCTTGATGAAGGAGTTTTGGCAATGGTTTATCCTAATGTAGGAATTTTTGATAATGAGAATTATATTTGAATAGCTTATTTGTATCTCTCTAAAACATCATTACTTTTCTAGAAAATTTTCGCTGAAGTTATTTCACATTTTAAAACACTTTTCAGCATTTTAGAAAAATTTCACTTTAATTTCAATGATTTTTGTTGAAAAATTCATTTTCAGCAAAATTTCAAAGAAATTTCAATAAATATTTCGATGAAATTTCACAAAATTTCCGTTTAAATTCAATGTTTTTTCAATATGTTAGCTGATAAATTCACTTTCAGTGAAATTTGAGCAAATTTTCAGCAATTTGCTGTTGAAATGTTTCAAAACGTAAAATAATTTTGGTGAAATTTTTTCACCAAGATTATTATAAATATTTTATATATTATAAATATATTTATAATATTTATAATATATAATTTATAATATATAATATTTTAATTCTTTATCTAATACTTTTTTTAAAAAAAGGATTTTCGGCCGATCACATTTTGTAACCTCACTGCTCATGTTTTATTTAACTCTCACATTTCTCACTCAGTCACGAAAAACTGAATTTGATGATTAACTACTGAAATTTATATTTGAAAATTCGAGATTGAAATCCGATATTGATTCTGATATTGGAGACCAGACTTTTCTTCAGATTTAAAGAACGATTATGAATTCGAGCCTAAATAAATTGTATCACAATTAATGCCGTAAGACGACATCAACTAGTTTAACTTGGGATGAATACTATTATATTTCAGCTATACTACACTTTTCACTTGGATTAATTAAGACGATTTTAAAAAAATTATTATAAATTTTTTTATTAATTATGTATAAGTACATTAATTGATAAAAGTACATAATTATTTAATATTAAAAAATATTTTTAAGAAAATATTTTTTTCGTAGATATTAGAAATTTTAAATATTCTAAATAAAAAATATTAAATATGCTATAAATCATCGGTATTCTATACATATACGATAATCTTATTTAAAAAATTAATTAACTTTTAGAACATTATTTCAATAATAAAAAACATAGTTACATACAACTGTTTTGCTTGAGAACTATTTTTTTTTATTTTCTTTCTCTCTATTTCTCTTTCTAACTTTATAATTATTTAAAATCGAAAGTTGTATATTATTTATATTGTTTTTTTAATTGTTTTTGTAGTATTTATTATTTCTTTCTTACGATGCTACCTTATTACTTAACATTTGTATTAATTACATATACGCACAGTGAGTTCATCTTTGAAAGGGCATAGATAGAATATTTGTAATAAATATTCACAAATATTTGTTACTATTTATATTTTGAAATATTATATAAATATTTTATACATATTTTATATAAAGCTTTATTCAAAATGTTAATGAAAATGTTTTATGGATTAAATATTTTGCTTAATATTTAGTCTATAATATAATATTTGTGATAAATATAAATAAATATTTTTAACAAATATTTTTTAACAAATATTTTTTTCTAGTAAATAATTTATTTGGATTATAATGTTTTATTAAATATTTTGTAGCGTTTACGACTACAAAATTTATGAATTTACAAAAAAAATAAAATAAATATTTCATAATATTTATAATAAATAATTATAATCTATGCAATCTAA
>Ga0157364_1001149_pt1 | contig 21640 bp, 7 predicted proteins | sample AttsexASBM2_FD_111476 | JGI IMG/M metagenome (GOLD analysis project Ga0157364, IMG submission 111476) | Fungus gardens microbial communities from leaf cutter ant in Ribeirão Preto, State of São Paulo, Brazil - Atta sexdens ASBM2 | ecosystem: Host-associated > Fungi > Mycelium > Unclassified ...
TATATATATATATATATATGTATATATATATATATATATATATATGTATATATATATATATATATTCATGTATTATGTACAAGGAACATCTAACACTGTAGTGGCTAGAGTATTTCTTTTTTACATCTTCATCGCCGTCGATTCATATTGAGCCGTCCACCACTTTTCTCGTTTCTTTTAACGACTAGAGATTATCGACTAATTAGCGAAATGCGTCGTTTTGATTCTTTCGCACAAAATTTGATTGAAATTTCGATTGATCCAGAATGATCACTTGATTTGCTATTATTTTTTTTCTTATGTATTTTCATAAATATTGACCAAAGTCTACCGAATATCGAAGTTAGCTTTTAAGCAAGGCGCTGTTTATTTGTACTGCTTCTTTCGTTTATTGAGTATTAAGATTGATGAAGGTATTCAAGCAAAACATAAGTCATCATGACAAAAATGATATCAAAATGACTCCGAAATGATTATTAATCTTTAAATAGATAGGTAGTTTACGCAGTTGGTAAATGAAGTGCTCAAAATATTCAAAATTCTTTAAGTTTTATAGTTACATTTAATATTAATATATTATGTTTTAATTAGATTTACATTAATTATACTCTTATGAGATAAAGAAATGTAAAAATAATTAACTTTAAGACTTCTGGGCTTCTGGATACAATACTTTTATTTTCCTTTTCCAGAACAAGATATTCAAAGAAGATTTTACGCGATGTTATGACCACCCCATTTCTATCCAAAAGCTCGCTTGTCAATCATTAACGATTTATTTTAACATCATTTTGATATGAACTTGTTGTTTTGCTTGGGATCTTTCTTCAAAAACCTTTTACATACCTTTTAAATTGTAAACTATCAAGCTTTATATTTTTTAAAATTAAATAATACATGAGAATTTTTGTAAAATTGCAGAATGGATTTGAAATGTATCTTTAATTTATATTTTCTTAGCTCAGGATGCAATTTCCACTTTTTAAAATTCATAATAGCGTTTTTCGATGAGCTTTCTTTTTTATATTCGGTAAACTTGGCAATCTCGGCTCGATCATCCCTCAGCTGTGAGGAACCTCTCTCTCCAGCACCCCCCTCCGTTCATCCGGAGCTCACGTTCCCTGGGACATCCTGCGTCGACCTGTCAAAATCAGTAGCTATTTCAAACTTCTTCAACAGGTCCGCGGCGAACTGCCTAGAGCAAGGTTGACGCCGTGAGGACATCTGGGACAACTGGCTTCGGAGGGGGGTCCAAGCATCACACTCGCATTTCGCTCATTGTTGCTTGCGATACGCGACTAGATACTGTCGCGCTTTGCAGAAGAGGCTGGTTCTCTGGCGGACTCTTTGCCCTGGGAGGTGGAGGAGCTCGTGGAACCGTCAAATGGATGGATCCGTTTGGAGGACCCTGAAAAATAGAAAAATAGTTATTTCTTAGAACTATTTTATAAAAAAATACATATACATATAATTATATATGGAGGAAAGATTCTTATTATGAGATACCGAGTTCATTTTGGATAAATGCTATAAGTCTATAGGTACAATTTAAAAAAATAATAGGTCATTTTGAAGGGAATTAATAATTAGTATTAAGATAACGTTATATAAAATTTAATTCCATTTTTTTTTGAAAATTAAAGAAATGTAAAAAGTGAACAAATCGCAAAGTAAAAAAATTGTACTCCTAATATGAGAAATCGATAGTAAAAGTATCGATCGCAAAGTATATCAGTATTGCAATTAAAAAACTTTATTTAATGTTTCTAAAATACAAACAAACACAGCCAGTGTGAAAAATAAGCATGCGATAGATTATAACCAGAACTCTTTTCAGATAGTTAAAATCAAACATCACAAATATAGGCACTCGACGTTCATTCCGGTTGTCTTTTTTATTATTGTACAATAACATTTATACTTTCGCAATGATTTTCACTATACATAGGAGCATGGATTATTTCATAGGAATACCTGGATATCTTATATTATGATCTCCACGTCTTATGGCTTTACGATCATCACAAATCTAACTTCTGTAATTAAACAATACAACATATTTCGTATTTTTCTATTAGTACGACTTTATTCTATCACTACACGAAGAATTTATTGTCAAATATTTATTTATTAAATAATAAACAAGGTTTAAATGCTCATCTCAATGAAACTTGGAGCATCAAAATTCATCCAAAATCTTATTTTACAATAACTATAGACATGATTTAATAATGAATTTTCTACTAAATAGTTTTCAATCCAAGAGCAATAAATTCATGGAACCAATAGATAGCGTTTATTAGTTTAATACAAACGCCGCTATCTCATTAGGCGTCTATCTCATAATAGGGAGCTTTCTTCTCTTTCTCTTTCTCTCTCTCTCTCTCTCTATATATATATATATGTATATATACAGGATGTTTGGAAAATAATGATAAATCTTTCGTATAGGTGTAGAATGGACTAAACTGAGAAGAAAAATCCTCTATCATTTTGCAATGTTCGCAATAGTTAACAAGATTAATTCCTAAAATTGCCGAAAATTGGTCTTCAATAATTTTTTACTCAAATACTATCAACCTTACAGAAAAACTGCGAAGAGAAAACTGAAGAGAAAAATTGTTTATTTTCTTTTCATAGAACTCTACGAATTTTTTTAGAATTTTTATCAACTTTCTAGTACAGCATTTTCTCATTTTTAACAACTTGAAAAAATACGGTAATAAGGCCAAGTTGCGCCAACATTACTTTGATTTTAAATGAAACTTAAAACTTTCTCTATCTCGTTTTGAAACCGAAAAGAGAGCTTTAAGCTTAAAAGAGCTTAGCTAAAATTAAGGTAACCTTGGTGCAATCAGGTCTAAAAAATTCTGAAAAAATTCTAAAAAAAATTCTTAGATCGCTATGTGAAGAAAATAAACAATTTTTGTTCTCTTGTTTTTCTGTAAAGTTGATAGTATTTGAATAAAAAATTATTGAAAAATTGAAACCAATTTTTGGCAATTTTTAACAATTAATATCTTGTTAAGGAGGTACGATCGAAAAATCCAAATGTTTCGATTTATCTAAAAATTACACAGAGTATTATTTAAAACGAAACTAATATGTTAAAATTTTAACCGTGTAATTTTTAAGAAAGAAAGAACTAAAGTTAGAGTTTTATGGTGTCTTACAACAAATTGAATGACCGATATATTATATAATTACTTACTTTTAAAATGTTTGAATCTACATAAAAAACATAAATAGTTAGAACAAATCTTTTTTTACTTTCTTGTAAGAATTTTAATTTAATCACCGTATAATTTATTTGTATATAAACAAAAAGCCGATGAAAGCATATTTGACCCTCTAAAGAAATACACGTGGAAAACTTGGCAACGTTATTGACTTCCAACATTAAATTAGATAACGGCTAATTTCATCCTACGATACATGTGATTGAATATATGTTTTTTGGTTACAACTTATTGTTAAGTCTTTAACTTAAGAAAGCTATAGCAAAAAATTCAATAAAATATATTTGAAAATATATATTGAAATATATGAAAAAAACGATACTACATAAATGTACATATATTAATATACAAATAACGTCATCCACTAAATTTATTCAATAACTAGGAACAGGTAATCCTCTTTGTAAATTAATAAATTGATTTATAAAAAAATATTTATTTTTTTTAAATTCAGTACAGTATTTATTTTATTTTTATTTAATACAACTCTAATCTTATATTAAATATTATAAAAATTTTTATTTAACATTATAATAAAAAAATACGCAGATGTTTTGTTTAAAGATATTGATACAATAATATAAATATTAATAACGTTAATTTAACATACTTATAACGTTTAAAATATTAAAACGTAACTTTTATCATATAACTCTTATCACATAATTCGTATCACATAATTTGATATTAAAATCAAAACATTCTTTTAAGTTAATAAAATAATTATTAATTAGTTATGAATTAGTTATGAATTTATTATGAATTTGCCTTTGTAACGAAGCATCTTCGTATAAAATAACTGTAAAACACGTATATGAAAATAATATTTTAATCTCAATTAATTGTCAATTATTAGTGCGCAAGAAGTTTCGAGTAGAAATGCCAATCTCATTTTCAGAAGATAATCATTGAACATTAAATTACCTGCATTTTCTAATAATAGAATATTAATACTATGATTTATAATTCAAAATTAGCAATCAATGTTATCTTTTAATTTTAATAAATCATAAATTAGCTTTTCTTATTATTAAAAAATTTTCATATATTGAGTCGATTACCAATGAAGAACAATAGCGTACCCTCTTCATCATTTACCCTGCAAGTGATCGATCGTATCCTTAACTTTACTATTGCAAAAATTTCAAAATGGCAGAGGATTTTTTTCTCAGTTTAGTCCATTCTGCCCCTATGCGAAAGATTTATCATTATTTTCCAAATATTCTGTATATACCCTATATAAAGTTAAAGTATAAACATATTTTTTAAGTGTTAAGAAGATTAAAATTTTAATTTATATCACACAATTCCGAATTATTTATAATAATTATTAATTATTTATTTTCAGTTAAAAGTGTAAAAAATTTCTTTACACTTTTAAAGTGCAACTCATAATGTTATTAAAGAAGTTTCTAAAGATATAATATATGCAGGACAGCAGCGGCATCTCGTATTTTATGATCACAATTTCGATTATACGTTATTATACCTTACTCTCTCAGAGACTAAGACTTAAGTTCGAAAAGTTTGACAGATTTCGCAATGTATTTTATTAGAGAAAATATTATGTACATGTATATTCTTACAAGATAGTATTAATCTTGTGTTATGTACGTAATGTTTTATATTTTTTTTAAGTATTTTCTTTATGTAAATACTTTATTATTAAAAAAATTTGAATAAAATAATAATAAATTGAATTAGTTGCACTGTTTACTATTGAGCGTTTAAAATAATTTTACACACACACACACATACATATATATATATATATATATATATATATAAAACACACATGGCAGTAATAATTATTACAATAATTTAATTTATATATCACATATATGAGTAACTGAAATTGTATTCTCTGACTATGTTTTGGAGAATAATTTACTAATTTTTTTATTTAATTTATTATTATTTTTATGAAAGTTATTTGCCAATTTTTCCTCTGTTTAATATTTGATTTTCATTTAAATTTGACATAAACATAAAAAAAAAAGAAAAAAATATATTTTTTAATAAAATAACTAAATGTGATATTTTTTAATGTGGTATGTAAATTTTTTATTAGTAAAGTAATAAAAACATTTTAAAATCATAAAAATTCGGTTTAATTTAATAAACTTATTCTAAAATTTAATTGTTTTCACATTAATACTTTAATTCCAAAATTAAAATCTTTTCTCTTGCTGCAAAAGCAGTCAAGTGCGTTGTACTTTCATACAAATTCTGTTTAATTCTATAACTTATAAGATATAATAATGTATAATTGAAATCTTTATTTTTAATATGAAATCTTTATTTTAATATGAAAATTATATATTTTTTGTGTTAAACTATACATTTGTTAATTAAAACAATAAAATTTTTTTAATTTTCTTAATTTTGTAAAAGAAATTTTATTGATAATTTGAAAAATTATACAAGCTTCCAAATAGCATAGCAGCGCTACGCTATAAAGGACGCTTATAAAAATTTTTAGCGCTTTATAACGCTTGAGTTTTGTGCTTGAATTTTTCGCTTTTCCCAAAAAAACATTTTACTATTTTACTATTTTATATTATTTCGTATTTGTATGAATATTTTTTTAATTGCAACATACGAATAAATTAAAAGTTGCTTACTTGAGTTTGGGTATTTATGTCTTGAATGACTGAAGTTCGAGGAAGAGTGGCATGTTGCTGTTGGTGCTGTTTTTGATAATGATGTTGATGAGGCAGTGTATGAGTACCTTGGCCTTGAAAAGGAACGCTAGAATCGTTAGGAGGACCTTTCATTACATTCCTGTAATAATAAAAATAAATAAAAAAAAAAGATAAACATAATTAAAGCTCAACATATTTATTATTATAATCTAACAAAAGTTACAAAAATTGTTATATTAATAAAACAGACATTTTTTTTCTTTTCAGTAAATTTGTTATTTATTAGATGTATAAATAAGTTTCTATGATTTAAAAAAAATATATTTATTAATAAAAAAAAAACGATTTTAATCAAATAAAAGATTTCAATCAAAGTATTTTCCTTCCGAATCTATTTACTATTTTTCAAGCAATATATCATAGCGAAGGTATACTTCGCAGCGCTATTTATCGTTCACATTGAAATTGTAGTCTTTTAAATCAATCTTAATACATTTTTTCTAACTCAATATTGTTTTCATAAGTCTCGTAAATTATTCTGATTGCTTCAGCAATCGGTTTTATTACGATGAAAGTAGTGTGAAACATACAATGGAAAATATGCACTTTTCAGCGTTCATTTTCAACTAAACTAAAAATGTAGTTAATCGCGTAACTGCAAATTGCTATATAACTTCTAAAACGTAGGTGAACTTTATCAATGAAAAAGTAACTGCGCGCAGAAATTGAAATACACTGTTATTATTAGCACTTTAAAGTTGAGCGAGGGAACTTATTTGTACACCTAATAATACATTTATATTGTTTTATGATTTGATAATTTCAATGATTAAAATAATAACATAATCAAACAAATTAAATATCAAATAAGTAATAAAAAATTAAAGTAACCTTTCAATACCTTCTTAACATTTCATTTTCGACATCTACGATCACTTGGCCGCCACCTGCGTAATGAGAATGCGGAGGTGGTGGCTGCTTCAGTTCGGTGAAACCACGAGGACCACATTGTTGATTCAACATTTGTTGTTGTTGAAGACTCTTCACTTCCAGCCGCGTTTTATCTCTTTGATAATAGACGCCAGCAAATATCAGGACATTTAAGATCAGCAGGCTGCAGCCGATCGCGATTGTCACGCTCAAAGCTGTTGAATACGCCGCATAACTGCGTATGTAAGAAATTTCTTAATTAATACATCTATGCTAAAAGAAAGGCTCAATGTTATTTCTCGCGAAGAAGACTTTAAAAATTAAAAGGCTTTAGTGTTTTAAATAATAATTTTATCATATAAATAAACGGTAATTTACTGAAATAATAGAAATTAGAATTTCATTAAGGTAAAGTTGGCAATAAATTTTATTTTCAAAGTTATTATGGTAGCGTAGGAGTTTTCTAACGAAAGCACAGTTGCCTGGCAACCGTCGAGAATACCCATACAATGCAATTTTCATGATTCTAAAATATTCCTGCGAAACTGTGGCTACGAAATGACGTTTCGTCTCTTGCCATTTTCTCATGGGCAAAGTTTTACTGGTCGAACATATATAGCGACATGTTGGGAACTGCCGATAGATTCGAAACAAGTTAAAGAGCAGAGTGCGCTTCAGCTTACGCTGTTAACGGCACTCAGTTTTGCTGAATTTTTCAAACATGTAGCAGAGGAATAAAGGCCGAGAATTTTGTCAACGGCAATAGTATGTTCTGGATTTACAATCGCGTGGTACGGTGTTGAATTGTACGGTGTAGAATTGTTTTTGCTAATCCAATTGTATTCCGATAGAGACGCTTCCGTGTCACGTGCTGTTTATGAAAATATAATTAGGGTTACGAGAAAGATTTGATTTTCAATTAATATTTATTCCACTTTTGACACGATTTATGCCTTGTAAATGAACACTATTTCAATAAATAATTTTGACTCATAAGTTTGCTCGGGTAACATAATTCAGTCAACATCGAAATTTAACATAACATAGATGTTATGTTATTTTTCGTTATTTTAGAAAGGTAATTTTTATTATTTTATGTTATTAATTTGGAATTACCCAGCAGCGTCTAAACTAGCTAAAGTGTCGGTGCTGGCATTATGGACGTTTTGAAGATTGGTGCCCGGAATAAGGCTGACGCATGTCGTAATGCTATAATCCGTCGTGGTTGGTGGATCCGTGCTAAGGTTCTTCCTCTTGATTTCTTCGCTGATTCTGCTGAGAGGATCCGGTCTCACGAAGCCGTCGTACAGACTGGGGTCGCTGTGGCTACGGAACAAGTTGTGCCTGGAATCGACATCCTCCATTCCAGCACGATGAAGTTCTGGGACGAGGCGCAGCCAGACCGACAGCTGATGCGCTCTATAATGATTCTTCATTTTCGGTTTCATTCCTGTAATCACAAATATCCAATATGACATATGTATATAGAGTAAATTAAAATTTTAATTTAGTTTTTCTGACAATAATTCTTATTACAAAGATAGAAATATTATGCGATAATTTCACATTATTTTCAAAACTTAAAAATGCATTAAAAATGTAGAGAGAAAATACAAAAATAAATAATAAATATTTTTATGATATACTCTCGAGAATATAAGTTTTAATACGAATATAAATTAAATAAATTAAATATTGTAATATTATTATAAAAGTATAAATATAATTTTTTAAGTAACTACAAATATATAATTTACTAAGTTCTATACACACATTAAAATATAGTATGTTATTGTAAATATATATGTGCGTTGTGGAATATAAAGAATCATAATGCTAATGAGAGAAATGGTAGATTAGTGATAAACTGCATATCGCATTCCAAGTAATCCTGTACAGTCTCCAGTTTTGCGCGATAATCTATTTCCGATAGCTTGAATGCAGCTCTGTGTGTATGTGTGTGTGTGTGTGTGTGTGCAGCTCCAGGTTGATCTTGTTACGATGCGATGGGGTATGCAACTAGCTTGATGTTGCCAAATTCTGTTTTATTAGCCGCATATCGGAAAGAAGGTCTTTCTTAAAAAATTTATCAAGACAATTTTATCGATTGTTCTTAAAATATAGATTTTACAAAACCTTGAGTTTTAAAAAGAACTCTAGTACACACATACATATATAAAAAAACTCTTACATTAAAGTTTGATTTCAGCAAGGTTTACTCTTGCGTTTGCAAATAGCCAAAGGAATATCCTTAGCTTACTGGGTCGGTATCTCATATACAGTTTATTTGCTTATGCGTCTATTTCGTTGATTTTAGCTAGCGCTTGTTTTGCCATACCATCGCTGTTTCACCGTAAGAGACGCAAAACTCTTTGGAGCGCGCCGAATCGCAGGAGTCTTCAAAGGAGTCCGTTTTGATTTACGCTTCGCGGAAACTCGTTTAATATTCGCGGATGCTTTGAAAAGGATACGATCTCGCTACTTACGCAGTATCATGTGACTTGTTCGATTACGAGAACGAAAATATAGATAACATTCTCCCGATAAATGGAAACACAGAATTTCCTCGATCACTTTCCTACATCGTTTATATCGAATATATGAACAAAGTTTATACTTTGTTCATATGTTCGATATAACACAGTTTATACTTTGTTCATATATTCGATATAACGACTGATTTAGAAGGAAAATTGTAGATATGGTTTTAGATATCTGATGTTTAGTGATAGTACGTGCATGTTTCGGTGCGTCTGTACCGAATTGCAATCCTGAGACAGAAATCCTGCATACAGATTTCATCCTGGAAATCCGATTAGTATTATAGTTAGTTAGCTTGCAAGAGAAGATATACATCACATACGGGATCTACACGAATATAGTTATTACTCGCTTGCCAAATATCAGTTAATGTAAAGCGACTTGTTAGCAAATCTTCTGAAATGCTTTAAATTTCGCAAACGAACTAACTACTTTTTCTATTGAGATCATAATACGTAATGCTCGAGAAAGAAACAAAATATTGTAGCAAGTATTTTATTAACAAACTAAAAATTAGCATTACATGCTTTATGTCTAAATTCTTATATAAATTTGTTCAGAGATAAAAGAAAACGTTATTTTACTTATGTTAACGTTACTATATAATACTATATGATAAAAAATACGATATCGACTTTAAATATATATAAAAGATTTGAATACATAATAGACATTTTCATTACAATATTAATAGAAAATAATACATAACAAAGCTCTGAATTTTATTTATAACATTATAAATATTTGAGATAATACTAAACTTTTAAATGAGATTAGATAAAAAATATGTCATCAGCATATCATTTCTTTTAAGTTTTTTTAGAAATTCTTTTTTAGAATTTTGGAATTCATTATTTAAGGTTTAGAATTTTAATTTTTTTTTTTAACACAAGCAACAAGGGAAGTAAAAGTTAATTCTTTTAGACAATGTAGGTATTGATTAGCATTTTATAGATATTCTAATCCATCTAATTATATTCGACATTAAATTATCAAAAGGATTGTAACATAAGTCTGCTGAAAAAAAAAAAAATATAGTTTTTAATCAGAAATGAATTCGTAACGAAGAATCGCACAAATCGCACAAATTGATGTCAAACTAATCACAACCAAGTAATTCGTGTTCCTTTTATTCCTTCCTTCCTTCCGAAATTGGCAAACACAGATCCGTGATTTCAACGGGAGAAATACCACACTGATTATACATGCACACATTATGATTTAATGTCCACGAATAATGGCTATCGCTCACACATCCATCCAGATAATCATTTGTGCAGTGTTTGAATTAGGTACATGTTACACATATTAAAATATTAGTCTTCATTTTATTTCTTTCTCTCAAAGCTTTTATGATTATTAAAAATCATATGAATGATATTGCTGTAAAAATTTACATTTATCAAAAAGTGAATCCAAAAATATGTGGACACAATTCAACATTAAAATATATTTCTTAATATAGAAATAAAATTGATTGATTATTCTTCTAAAAAGGATTAAAAAATAGTATTTTCATTAAAGATAATTTCTCTTATTTATTTAATATTTCTTAGAATATTTATCAGAAGTTTTTTATTTTCTCTCTAATTTGTTACAATTTTTATTAATATTAATACTAATAGAAATTAAATTAATTTTTTTAATGCAAACAGCTTAAGGTTTCTTTGTTAATCTCTCGAATAAACTTTCATGAATTTTTTTCATGATAGCATCTGTCGATATTGGCAAAGTATTTTTCAATAAAGGCTTTTTGTCACATAAATGTGTCACATTATATTTAGCTCAATCACGAATGTTGACTTATGTGCAGACTTATCCAAACCTTAATTTGTATTATATCAACATAAAAAAAAATATTTATATATATATATACATTTATGTATATATATATTTCTTTTTAACTTAAAATTATAATTTAAGTTTTATATAAGATTTTTTATTATCTTGTTATATCTCATCTTATCACTGATATAAAATTTCAATTCTTTAAACATTCAATTATTCTCTCCTCTTGAAAGTCTTAAAAAGTCAATTTTCTAAATTGACCATTCTCATATTATAATTTTTAGTAGATTTCAGTAGTTTAAAGTTTGGCGTCCTTATTTCTTTAAATACAGCAATTGCAGGGGGGGTTTAATCCAGTAGAGCTAAGAAAATTGTTGAAAGCGTATTTGTAAAAATAACGTAAATCGTAATGCACGTCACGTTCCTAGGAGCTATCCTGGCCAGGATATCTGTCCTCCAGTGACCCGATTCGTGTGATCGAGGTACAGTAGGAGCTTTGAGAATCGATGCAACTGACGTCACTACGAGTTTATTTCAATTTTCAATCTAATAAGAAATTCTTTCGCGACTATTTTTCAACCCGCCTCGTCTCCGGCGGACGCCCCCCTACGCGAGGTAGATTTGTCTCTCGATCTTTTTCAGCGACCTCCTACGTTCTCCGCTATCTCTCATGGCACCAGCGTCACCCCTTCCGCTATATTTCCCTCATGGAGCTTCCCTATCGCTCACCACCCTCTTCTTCCTTCTTCTCTCTCAACCTCGTCCCTCGTTCTCATCGTATCGTTGCAGACTCCTCGTACTTTTTACACGACTTATCTCTCACTATCTTCGCCCACGTAGTGACACTCTCTCCTATACCATCGTTCTCATTTGTTTCACAAAATTGTCTGAGAAAATGATGATATCTTCGCCAGATGCATAACCGCTGCCCTCGAGCGATGATTATTTTACAATCGACAACTGAGCGTTTCGTCGTCTACTTTATTATGTGCTAGATGGATGGACGAACGAATAAAGTTATCGAGTCGACCGCGGAGAAGTTTGTTTCGAAAAAAAGTTGGCGGATTCTCACACTGATCGTAATATTTTATTGAAAGAATTTTTCTGTTGTCTTGAATTCATAAAGTTGGAGAAACTTCATTCACGCTTGACATTTCGAAGTATATTGTTGGAACGCTACGCAACTTACAAATGAGGTAGAATATAGAATAAGAGAGAGATGCTTGAGATATATCTAGAATCCCAATTAAATAAAAATGTATTTATTTAAAAATCGAATCATTTTACATATTTTAAAAAATACTAATTGCGATATTCTTTGATGGTATCTTCAAACATTTTGAAGTATTTTAAATTGGAATGCTTTGTAAAGAACAAATGAAGTAGAATATAAAGATATATAGTAAGAGATACTTGAGATATAGCCAGGATCCAATTAAATAAAAATATATTTATTTTAAATTTAACATTTTACTTTAATATATATATATATACATAATTTAAATTAATATACATACATAATTCATAATATACATATATAATTAATATACATACATTTTTTAATTACATAATTTAAAAAAATGTAAATTGCGATATGTTTTAGTGACTTTAAAGCGTTAAACCAAGTCTACTACTGAATGCAATAATAAGAGCTTCAGCTTTTTAGCCAAACTCGTTGTCCTTAATCTTTAAAATGCTTGAATTCGCTCCTCCTCTCTCCCGCCTCTACCTCTCTCTCTGAATACTTTATGTTTTATTAAAATTGAAATTTGTCTTTCTCCAGATACGCAGATTTAATAAAAATTACTTTTTACTTTTATCACTTTATTTTCGCAATTAATTCGCGATTAGAACAAACTTCCATTCTCGTAAAATAACCATCAGAAAATTAGGAAATTATTTTCATCGAGAAAATCCGAATATCTGTCGAAATCGGAAATGATCGAAAATAAAGGAAGAAGAATAGGAGGATTATCGGTCGCCAACTTCTCGTTAATTTCTTCCTTTTGACGATGTTTACTTCTTCCTAATCCATTAAATGATCCGTTAGCGTTATAACGTATTTTTCTATCTTCTCATTCTCACCCCTTTTCCTTCTATCATTTTCTTATATCATTCTCTAACTTTCTTCAACCACATTCATCCTGAATGCTCCCCTTATCCTCGTTGGCAAAACTTCGCGACGGGCACGTTCGCATCCTTGTAATCGGAGGCTACCACCAAATTCGATACACCGATCACGCTTCTGTCGTCGACAAGGAATCCCATTTCCTGCACATGCGAGCCCCATCTTCCAAGAAAATCTTTCCTATATCCTGCCAACGCTTCCTATTGCGAGAAGATATCCTCGTCAGTTAACAAACGTTGGATGTATCAACTTCAGATTTCGGCTATAATATTTCCTATTGTTCACGACGTTATTAAGTAAAAGAAAAACTGTTAAATTGATATCGATATTTATTTTCATAATATAACTTTTTTCTCTATTTTCTTATGTAATATTAAACAAAGTTTAAAAAATGTTTGGAAAACAATAATGTATAACATTGACATATTTAAAAGTTAGTTAATTTGGTAAAGCAGTTCCATGAGTTCCTTGCAGTCTAAAGATAAAATGTCTTTAAATTCTAAAAGTATGTATATGTGTATTACAGGTTTAATTATATTTCATATAGATTTTTATATTATTGTGATATATGCTGTGTTGAATGTATTATGCTATGTACAGAGATGAGCAACGTGTTGCAGTCTTAATCATTTCTCATTATTATAAATACGGAAACGCGGCTTCGTCGTTAAGTTTTCTCCATGTAAGTATATTTTCCGCTTCCACAGCACGAAATGCAAAATTTGCCGGTGACTTCAGAAGTCGACGGAGACCATTAGCTCGAAGACGACGGCGCGTAAACATGTTATTCAAATTCCGTCTTCATATCCGTTTTCAGACTATGTCAGTGCCCTTGACGAAGGGTTACTACGTGAGACGTCGAGGTCGAAGAGTAAGCTGCGAGAACAGCGCGAGAAGCTGTGAGAACGCAAATTGGAATGACGAAGGGTGTTGAAGGATCGACGCAGTGGATTCTGCACGATGTCGCTACTAATTGCTATTCAATTAGTCGGGATTACACCTCGAATCCTTAGATCCTTCTGCATTCACCCGAATGCACCTGCCAATCTACAGATTCGCCAAAGAAATGCTATTTTTTTAATCACATACAAAGCGATCATTTTTACGAATTATAACCGGGAATTATATAGATTATTAATTATATAGATGATATAGAAGATAATAAAAACTAATAATATTGAATTTATATCTAATCAAGTTTCTCATGTATGTTGTAATAATTTTTCAATTAATTTTAATTCACATCCAATTATTGAAATATATAACATAAAAAATATTTTATTATAAAAATATAATATTTTACAGGTTATATTAATTAAAATAAAAATTTAACATGGATAGAAAGATTTAGCTCAACTTATTCTTCTCTCTGTATTTGACAGAAAAAGTGATCTAGATAAATTATTTAATAACTCATTGAAAAAAGTTTCTATAATATATCGTTGATCATTTTCTCCAATATATACAGATAACAAATAGATTGTTTACTCATATTTTAATCAATTTATATCAATTACTAACACGCGAAATGTAATGTTTATATCACGAATAATTAGATTAAATTAGAGTACGTTGAGTTATAACACGAGATGAAATCTTGTGCGTTATTACTTTGGAGAAATTCGTTAATTAACAGACTGTAACTAAAACGATCGGCCCGTATTTTTTTATTGGTGATATACGCTTCGTGTGGCATTCCAATTCCAGGGACGAGGTACATGGTGCCGAATATCGGTGGGGTACGTGCGCGCGCGTGCGCTGTGAGTGACGTACGTGAGTGAAGTACGTATGTATGTGTGATCGATTTGCGAATTCACACGCGCGTTTTTGCACGACCGAGCGGAATGACCGTTTTTACGTTTGAAGCGGCCTTTCGCGAGATGCACTAGCAATTATCCTAAATGCAGCCTCCCGTTACCCGAATGCAGAGCGCGAGGACAGCAACAGAGTAGGGGAAGGATCGGTGTTAATTACTTTATCTGTTTACAGTCCCGTCGAAAGCCAATCTCGATGAAAACTACGACTAGTTTGCGCCTCTTTTTAGGGAGGAATGTCCTACGATGTGTGCGCTGTCTACACTAAAACTTGTAGACGCGCTGTGATTGAAGGTAAAGGAATGGCGAGTAACGCCTTTCAATTCCGTTAGAATCGAAAGATTTTTATATTCGCCATTCCTTTACTGTAACAAAAGAAATTTATATTAATTTTAAATTAAATTTATATTTAGATGTTTCCCCCTCAATAAGATTTAACTTTACTTGACGTTTAAAAATGTAAGTTCTTTAATATTTCATCAAACACATGTAAACTTTATTAAACCTAATCTATGTTAAGCTTTTTTTAACTTCTTAATCCTATTAAATCGTTTAAATGCATCCATGCAGTATTGTATGATATACTTCGTTGAATTTTATAACATTTGTAGCATTTGATGACGCTTTTGAATTTCGAATTTCTAGTTTGTGCTCGTCCAACCGGAACAGCGAATTCCGCGGAATTTCCGCTGGATGATTGCACGAGGAAGCGAATGAAAGAATTTCGATATGGTGTTGGATTATGGCTGATTCGCAGTAACTGATAAAATTGTATTTATATCCTCTTCTGGGAATTTTTCAAAATTTTATTAATCAATATTAATTATTAATTTATAATAATCAAATGTATGCTTTTTTTTTCACAAAAATATATTTAGGGTTGATTTCCTTTCATTACCTTAAAAATATTAATTGTCTCACTCTTTTACACCGCAACGATCCTTCGTTTTTTTCTTTTCTCTTTCTTTTTTGTTTGCTATTTTAATTATTACTTTTTCTCGCATGTATTGTTTTGTATCCTGGATCATAAAAATAGCCAATTCTTTATAAAGTGTACTTTAATTTTACCGGTACTTTTTTGTAGGTACTTATTATATGTATATTTTCATTTTCGACGCATCTCTTTTGTCGCGATTTACCTATATGCGCTGATCTTGAGAAAAGCAAAGCCGCCCTTCGTTCTTTCTTATTCGTATCTAAATTCGCATTAGCATAGCTATATCTGAAACGTATTTCATGTCTTAAGACTTAATACTTCGAGTATAGATACATGTCTCACATGATTACATGGAAAAATTATTTTGCTGAAAGATCTAAAAATAATTTTGTTGTATTGTGGAAACTAAAAACCGATAAGCAATGTGTCAAGAAATTTTGATATATTCTAAGTCGGTTAACAATCAGTTTTAGTTTCCCAATAAAATTATTTTGATGATCCAACAAATTATTTTCAGATCTCTATGCAAAATTTTAGATCTTTCAAGCAAAGTCATTCAGCAAAATATAAATATCGTTTCTTAAAATTATTTAATGCTTTGATAGAATGATCATCGAAATCTACTATTTCCCATACTCGGGTTAACAATCTTGTAAACAAGTAGATTAAAGTGTGCAAGATTCTTTTGGCACCAGCAACGGTTGTAATTCGTCGTTATAATGTTTACTGTAAGGGGAACGCATTAGGTCATGGAAAGACCTACGAGCACGCAGTTACGTGAACTGCTAAGAAAGGCGAGTTTCCAATTACGAAAGTACGGAGCCAAGTTTATCTAAAGAACTAGAAATTAGTGTTCCCAAGGCACAACGGAAGAGTCCGATTCACGTTTTTGCAAATTAAAGGCGAGCGTGTTGAGAGTTTACTTGGAAATTTTGTTCACATTATATTGTAATCTGATTAGCAAAATTGCAGTTACATATTATATCTTTTCAATATGCTTGATTTTGTACTACTGTATGATTTATAAATATTTTTTATATTCACAATCAGACGATTAATTACTTATTTCTCTGCATTTGGAATTACTTATGTAGAAAATACCTTACATTACAATGCAGAATGCTTACGATTCCAAAAATTAATTTATTGATTGCAATAAAAGAAGTTTAGGCGTCTCGTGTTCAGTGTTAAATGTTTTAAAGCATAAGTAAAAGTGTTGTATGCTTTAATTTAATACTTACATTTAATGACAATTGCAAAATGTCAATATCTAGATACCTGAAGTATTCAAATATTTTAGAATTTATAAGCGTAGGAGTTACAAAAATTTAGATACTTTGGAGTAATATTTATGGAGACAAAGAAAATGTTATTTAAGATCAACGTGTCAAATATCAACAATTTAAGCATGAAAAAGTTTTTTTGCAAAAATTTATATCAGAATTTCTATCGAAATAAATAGATTAATTGTTTTGTTTATCAGAAGAGAACAGACAGAAAGCGAACAAATAAAAATGCTTCAAGAAAAGAGGGGAAAAGAAACATAGATAGCGATAACGAACGGGTTTAGAGGTACAAAGAGAATTCGATTTACTATGCGGTAGAAGACTAAAAGGGCCACTTTTGCGGATTCGATGGGCGCCATATACGGCTCTGCAGTTTCGCGACTCGGTTAATGGTGAATCCAACAATAATTCCAACGAAAGCTGCACCAGCACCAAGCGTGCAATTTACAATCATTACTGGCGATATATCCGACAAAATACTGTCGTTATTTCGAATTTGGAGAACTTATTCGTTATATGTCTGTACTATCTGTACACGTATTTGGAAAATTACATACATTGCATGGAAAACGTAGAAAATCTCTTACCTATTGTTAAACATTCTAAATATCTCGAGATATTTATAGATTGTAATAAAAGAACTTTATATATTTTATTTTCAATGATACATTATTTGAGATACAAAGATAGGTAAAACATAAAAGTTCTGTTAAAAAATCGTTAACAATAAGGATTGAAAGAAAAAGAAATATTGTTTTAATCCTTTGATTGATCATATTAACTCAATTCAAAAGTATAATAAAATAGTATGTATACAAATATATATTGAAATGAAGTTTAAAAGAGTATTACGATTAAGAGATACTTTGATACAAACAGATATGTAATTATTGAGATAAAATTTATTTTGACTTACACAATAAGATTTATGAATAGACTACAAATCGATATTGTAGTTGTGATTTGTTAACAGAAGGAATTATTTTATATTTCTTATTTTGAACGATTTAAAAAATTATGAACATTATGATCATCTAATCACTTTTAATTGAGCTAAGTAATTAATTTCTGTTGAGAAAAATGCAAGCGTCTGAGTAGAAGATAAAAATCTATCTAAACAGACAGTTCTTTCGTTAAATGCTTCCATTTTAAAGGATCAATGCTTTCAAATAAATTGCGCGATTTTAAATGTGCGTAGATTTTTATATCGATTGTATCTCATGTTTGACACTAACCGCATATACAACGGGTCAAAGGGGTGAAATTAGATTGTTTCAATCCCGTCCTTCTCACATTCACGCATAACTTACGCATGCGTAATATCGTACGCGTTGTATATATTTGTACGTGCGTTTGCACGCATATATACAATACATGTATATACGGAATCATGAATAGGATAGCATGACAAAGAGGTTGTATTGGATTAATACAACGATATCTAATCACTAATGCTATTAAGAGACACAACGTTGCTAAGATATATCAAGGTAATTAATAGTTTAAATAACAAAAATTGACAATAATAAATTAATCTATAGACGCGCTATATGAATAAATCAAATAAGAAAGGAAAGAGTCAATATGATTGATCAAAGCTAGATCTTTATACACATTTATACCCAATATTTTGTAACACATTTTATTTTTTAACTATGCGCCGCTTGCTATCGGATTTGAAACTTGTCATAAATATTAAATTAAAGGGAATGTAATAATATTATAATAAAATTGATCGTAAATTTGATAATAGTACTATTAGCATCTTAAAATCCGATAAAGAACTTATTGAAAAACAAATTTTGTTATTTTTATATATATATGTGCTAACTTTTATGTGTCAAAATATAAATCAATCCATTTTTGTAGTTAATTTCAAACCAAACAACAACATCCATATTAATATAATGCATTTAATAAATTAAATTTAAATAAAATTTAATACATTTTCTCAAGTTAAATTGATGACACATCAAGATTATTAAATAGAAGCAATGGTGAGAATTGAAGAAATAATTAAAAATAAGAAGCAATTTGACATTATGAATTTAACAGCGAACGTTTTCGAATTAAAAAATGGGAATTTAAATTTGACGGATTTTATGTAAAATTTTATGTAAAATTATCTTAGTTGAGGGTGTTTGCAATATGTAAGGTGTGTGCAAGGCAAGAAAGATTTGAGGGCGATGCGCCTACAAATTCTTGGATTTAATACAGGAAGAATTTAAATATTTGTTGCTAAAAGATTTCTCACGGAAGAGACATTCTTAGAGGAAATTTAAAATGATTTCTGAGAGGAGCTTTATGCGTGTCGGCTTGTATAGTACAAGGATGTTATGAGCGAAAACCACCGCTTAACCTGGACCGTTTTTTACAATACTCATGAATTTTTCAACGATTAGCCCGGCGAAGAAGGCATCCTGGCATTTAATTCGGTCGCCTTTATTAAATTCGAAAGATGAGAATGGAATGTCCGAACTTACTTCGTTAATTAAAGAAGAAGACTGCCGCGCGTGAAGAGTCTGGGAGAGCGGGAATATTGCGCAACATCTGAAATACGATTTTACGGTAGGAAAAATACGGCCGCGCGAGAGTAGAAACTGTCGAATGGTGTCGAGACCGACAGGCGGCTGGCATAAAGTCTTTTTAATATCTTCCCGTGTCATCCTTTCGCTGCCAACTTCGCAACTTATGAACTTGGGCGACATGCACGTTCTTAAAAGCAGGACGCAAAACGCGTGGAAGTTTTTAGTGTCGGTGAACTTATGATGGAAAAATGTGGAAATTTCGTAGACTTGAAAATCTACAGAATCGATCATACTTGGTAATAATTCATGGACTTAAAAGAAAAAGGCCGTAAAAATCAAATATCCATTTCAAACAGCAAAACATTTGATCTAATGATTTGGATTTTCCGAGGGTAGACATTTAAAAAAAACAAGTTTAAAATTAATAAATGACGTAATAAATAATAGAAAGAATGATATAAATCCGTGAAAATACACGTTGAAGACGAGATAGAAGATAGGAGGGAAGAAAAATGGAGGGACATAGCGGGAAAAACATATCTCGGCGGATGTGGAGGAAAATGGCGGGAGACATGTGTCGGCGTTTACGCCGCAACTTATCTGGTGCTACGAGCTCTTCTTTTTATCCTCAACGTAGTCGCAGCTCGATGCCGGTATCTCGAATGCAAGGAGATCCTGCAGGATCATGCGCAAGTGGGAACGCCTTTGGAGAGCTAAGAAATATTCTTGGGAGGGCAAATCGCTCGATGCGATGAAAAATTGACTTTCAAGGCGTTCTATAATCTAACCTCCCTCCTTTTTCTTTCTCTGTCCTTCTCTCTTCCTATACCTTACATATCATGCTTCCCACATCTCTTATCTTGTTTTATTTTGTCTTTTTTTCTCGAAAATCTCCTTGTTCTCTAGCTTGTTTTCTGTCGTTCCTTTTATTTTATCGTTGTTGAACTTCGTTCAACCTTGTTGTTTATTCTTGATTCTTTTGTTGATTATCTCATGTTTTCCTCTCTCTTTTCCTTGTTATCTTTTAATCTTTTCATTATGCTATTTTATCCTTACTTTTTCGATTTTTACAGCTTTAATCTTTTCTCATTATTTAATTTCCTTTCTTGGATCTAGATTTTTTTTTTAAGTAAACAAAATAGAATAGGTACTAAGATATCACATATTGTAATCTGAACGATGTAAGCATGTCCTGATATAACACGAGAAGAATGAAGGAGTGAAAAGTATCTAGATGATCATAAAGAGAAGGATCTCTATGAACAAACCGGTGGGATGTTTGACGCGTGGAAAAAAGGAAGATCATGAGCATGGACAGGAAATTCAAGAAAAATGATGCTGAAAATATGGAGCAATTTAGAGGCGCATACTCTGCTTTTCCCGATATGCTTTCATCGTCGCGAAAACGTGTCGCCCTGTTCGAATCGATCAAAGCTGCTGCCACAATCTCTTTGTATTCTAAAATATATAGAATGTCCTATCTATCTCAGTTAGTCACAATGATATTGTTTTATGCATTGTTTGTTCAGCTTTGAATAAAAACCAATTCGAATTAAATCGTTTGATTTAGTGATGTATACGTATAACATAAAAAACAAATTCTACTTAATTTAATAGTAACTTCATTAGAATTGAATACACTTGAATATTTTTTAAAGTATTTCTACGTATAAAAAAGTACGAGCTTTTTATATATAAAGTAATAAATAAATATAAGATTAATGGTCAAAGAAACAAGCATAAAGATATTGCATTAAGGTAATCTAATATTTTCAGAGTTGAGTAAGTTAATGTTTTTTTGAAA
>Ga0157364_1001150_pt1 | contig 21620 bp, 12 predicted proteins | sample AttsexASBM2_FD_111476 | JGI IMG/M metagenome (GOLD analysis project Ga0157364, IMG submission 111476) | Fungus gardens microbial communities from leaf cutter ant in Ribeirão Preto, State of São Paulo, Brazil - Atta sexdens ASBM2 | ecosystem: Host-associated > Fungi > Mycelium > Unclassified ...
CCCCCCCCACACACACACACACACACACACACACACACACACACACACACACACACACACACACACACATATATATATATGGATATTCACCTGCAAAAAAACAAATGGATATAATAATCCAATGTTTGCGAATGAGTGTATATTAAATATGTAGATATACATACTTTTCTAAATAAAGTAGAAATATATTTTTGCAAATATTTAAAAAAATTGCAATTACTAATTACTAAAAATTGTAATTTTGTGTGTGTGTGTGTGTGTGTGTGTATGTGTATGTGTGTGTCCTATCTGATTTTTTGTGTCAGCAGGAATATCGTCAATGTGGAACTTATCACAGATAAAAATAAATCTAAAAATATCAATTTTGCCATGAAGCTACGTAGGCATAACTATGTATCACACAAATGATCTATAAATTGATACACTGTTTACGTCACTCGAGCAAAACACAACTAGGAATTTTGCCGGAAAAAAAGGAAAGAGAAACTGTTGCACGTGATACCTTGAGCGTATTTGCGGGGACAATTTGCGGTCAGGGACCTGACTACGATCGACCTCGGAATCTAGAGATACGTAAACACCGAAAAGTGGGAGAAACTACCGTGTTACTTACCATCTTGTGTATGAATCAACCAGCCGAATCCACGAACACCGGTCTTGTCATGCCTTGTTCGCGGCGTTGTCGATATAAGATATCGCGTTTGCTCAAGATACCGGATATCAGTGCGTTATCGTGATCTGTTCATGTATTTATCAGAACATGATGACATTATGAATTCCCAAAATGTTGATAGATTACAATCAGGATATTCGCGATCCTCCAATCAATTACGAAAAAAGTTTCACTCAAAGAATCCACAAGAGAAACTAACGTTGATTGTCGAGAAAATAAATAGTGGCAATCAATGGAATTGCTATTAAAGTTTTAAAAAAAAATGGAAAAAAGGAAGAGAAAGAGACAGGAGATGGACGAGAAAAACGCGCGAGAGATAATGCAATAGTGATTCCCGAATCTCCGTGCGACAAGTTATCCGTTGTAATCAAAACGATTTGGCAATCTTTATCCGACAGGTGCGGCACGACTGGCTAGTTAAACGAGCACTAAGCAAGACCGTCGAGAGGTGAAGTGAAGCCGGCAGTGCCAGCTAAGCAACGCCGAATGCTGATAAGTAAACCCCTTCCAGGCGTACACACGTGTGCAATTTGCGTGTCACCGCGGGGGCATCCGTGCCTCCTCCGCGCTCTCACCCACAGAGACGAGTCCCTGCGTGGTGTTCTGCACCTAGGCAAGAATTCTCGGTTGCATAATCATCGATAATTCTGCTAACATTCATTCAAATACATCAATAAATTATTCTTTTGCGAGAGAATCATTTAAAATTCAGTATCGTATCGTCCGATAATGTTGGAGAGAAAGAATGATTTTGCTGAAGTCTATACAAATTGAGAAATGTAGATCTGAAAATTATATTGTATATTAAAATAATTATATACTGGCGTTTTTAAGCTGGTTGCTAGCCAAAATTTTTATAGAATTATCAATATTCTTATTTTGATAGTCCATACTTATTTTCAGATATACGTCTTGCTAAATTTTTAAATACTTCATATTACAAAGATACGGATATCATGAGCTTTCAAGTGGAGATTTTCTTGATATAGAACTTAAAATGATTTATCGATTTTATTTCTACAGTCATTCAAATATCAGTATCGAGTATATGTCAATAAAAGAGATAAAATCTCAGCTAAATAAATTAATAATGTAAATAGGATATAGTTTCGGGAAAAAATAGGAACGATTCACTTTAAAGTGCATAAGAATAAGTCATTTAAAAATAGAGATGAGAATATAAGTCACACTTCGCTTATAATTATTATTAACGCATGAATGTTAAATAGTTCTATTTATTATTGACCACAAAATTATATTCCACTTTGCAGGCGCTGAGAATACTTCAAAGTACCTGAGTATGTCAGGAAAAAAATATAAAAAATAAACGGCGTATTGAACGTGCAGGCATAGAAAACAAACGCACGTGGGATTCGTCCATAAACCACGCACAGCTGCGACGACACGTCGCAGTTGTAAATATGTATACATCATGTGCACACGGATGTGTTAAACCAAGTTGCCATCCGCAACTTGGAAAAATTTTATTCCGACTTTCCCTTTCGCTCAGACGAGCGACGATATAACATCGTTGTTGTCATGCATATTGCATCATTGTTAAACATTACGACCGTATTTAATCGCTTGTGATTATTATACAAAATTAAGTAAGCGTAGATTATTACGTAATATTATGTACATGTATATGTACATTTATTATATAAAGATATATAAAAGATATATAAAACAATTCATACAAACCCTAATAACAACGTTTCGAAAATATTAATATATATATATATATATTAAATAATATCTATTATCTTCTATATTCTTTCGAATAAGATGTTTTTAACAATAAGTATATTTCAGATTTTATTAAGAAAAGAAAAATATGAAACAAAAAATATGAAACATTAAAATTTTTTTTTTAATTTAGTTCATATTTTTCTTTTCTTAATAAACTGAAATATGCTTGTTAGAAATATTCTTTTTGAATAAAACAAATAAGATACGTTATAATCACATTGATCATTAGTATGACTATGAAATTTAATTGGAAGACATATCTAACTCATAATATTAAAAATGTCTTTTTAAATAATTAAATTTAAAATTAAAATTTTATTAGAGCAAACATTATAATTAATAATGTTTAATTCAATAACAAATATTTTCATATCTATTTCTTCCAAAGAGCTTAATCTTAAATTTTTCTTCTCTCTTTGATTTTATAAACTAGGAATATCAATATTGAACTATACAAGATATTAATGTGTTTTCCAACAAGCGATATAATAATCATGTCATTTTTGTTTAACACCAACAAACAACAAAGATATAATGATTCATTGTATTACACTGTATCATCTGTGTCTCTTGCTGGAAAGCACCCATAATAGTTCTCGTACATACACCTTTAAAAAAGTATCCGATTGTTTGTACACTCGGTATGCAATATGCGTGTTCTAAAATATGTTTCATACATCGAGTATAATATTGTTGTTATTCTTCGGCGTAAATGTGTGCAGGCTCATAAGCCAATGTAGTATGTAAGGAAGGGACATACAAAGACTTACGTATAAATAGTAGGGAATAGGACGGGTAGATCCGAAGGGACAAAACCACAAACCTCTTCTGGTACCATCTCGTATGTGGTGACTCAGGAAGGCAGCCAACATCACCCAGGAAATATGTTCCATTAGAGGAGAATGGAAGGTATTGGAGAGTAAGATAAAAAATGTCCATAATAAAATAGGAATGGTAGTGCAATGTAAGAAAGGTCGTTTTTGTAAATGCGTGGCATCCTGAAAAAATAATGAAAGCTAAAATTAGAAAAAAATAAAGATTTATATGCGCAGATATGTAAATACACATACACACACGTACGCACGCACGCACACACACACACACACATGTATAAAAAGAAGAAAAACAACAAGAATCAGAAATATAATGAAATCAAATAATATTTTTAGACATTTCCATAAATTTCTGCGATTTTTTCTAGTTACAGTGATAACTTTTGTTGAGATAAAAGTTAATATAAATTGTAAATTAAAAGTTATAAATTTCTTTCTTTTATTATACTATTAATTATTTACAGTTATTATATATATCATTTTTTCAATAACTTGATATTTGATAACACTTTAATAATTTATTACATTAAAAAATAATTTCCAAATTTTGTTGTAACTTTCAATGTATATTTTTTGTTTCTGTAATTAAATTTAAAATAAAAATTCTAAATTAAAAATTAAAATTAGAATGTAATTAAAATTGAAATTAAAACAAACGTCATACGAGTTTAATTTAATAAAAGAAAATTTTAAACCCCGTAATAATAAATTTATTTAAATATAATTAATTCCTATATTTTATTAGAAACTAATTACATCGTTATATAAAAACTAATTACATCGTTAAAATATATGCTCCGCTTATCGCTCATCCAAATTTTGAAATTAATTTTCGTATGCTTTGCTTGTGATACTCACATGGATATGCCAACTGCGCGCCGCGATAAAGTGATCCAGATCAACGAAGGACGCCAACAAGAAGCAGGAAAATATACTATTTAAATTGCGCACAATCGACTTCCGCGAAAGGACGACAATTAACATCCACGTGAGGCCGCCCACTGTCGCGTGCGTCGCATTGTCAAGCGCTGCGCGCGCCGACTCATTCTTGTCGTACTTCAAGCACTTCAGCCCAAAGTCGCCGATAATTGAACAAGCACCGATCGCGCACGTCAGAAGCGCACGCGACCAAAATTCGCGCCACATCAAGTATGGCTTTTTTTTCCTTTGAGAAAACAATAAAGTTATCGTGAATGTAAGTTAAATCGCAACTTAACACCGTGTTTCGTGATTAATTTCGAAGGACGATAATGATAAACTAAACACTTGCTGCTGATGGTCCGCCATCTTGATTACGCATGCGGTACGCGCAAGTCCAGTTCGTTCAGTTTATCTGAGGCGCGCGAAATCATGAACGTTTGATTTCTTTAAATTGTAATCGTGTTTAATTTTATATTATTTCGATTGAATTTGAGTAATTTTTCTACAGTGATGAGAAGATAAATGTTAACTATATATTTTTTCTTCATTCTTAAAAAAAATTTGTTTTTCAAATATTTTTAAAAAAATATCTGATTTTTTTAAGTTAAAATTATACTTATAACTACAACTTAGTTTAATTATCCATATAGGTCTCTATAGAATATTGTCCATGTAGAACAATTATAATGTACATTATTAACTTTAATCTTGATTTGAATTACTTTTTATCAATTTCTAATTTTTAAAATAAAAAAAAAATTAAGCTATACCGAGATTCTACATTGATAGAATTGGACATAAATGTACTTATTTAATATTTATTTATAAATGTACTTTATATATATAACTTATTAATCATAACTTATTACATACATGCTATTGTACAATAATAAATCATAAACTAAAAAAAGTGTAGACACAATAATAAGAGTAAAGAATTAAAAATAAGGAATAACAATTTCAACCTATCAGAAACGTGTATTCCAATATCTGATTTTTAATAGATTGAAATCGTTATTCCTTATTCTTTCTATTAAAGATATATGCAAATTTTCTTAATATTTAAAACAATTTGAGATCAATACAGCTTTGGTTAAAAATTAAATATCTTGTTAATTATTATTTAATTTTTTAGCTAAAAAATTAATTTATAACACTACTGTTGCTGCAAATTATTTTGTGTTTGAAAAATTCTTTAAACTTACTTATAATGCCGATCATGGCTCGGTAAAATAACTGTTACAATTTATTTAAAATAAAAAATATAAAATAAATTTCAGAAACTTATTTAAAATATAAAATCGTAAAAATCGATAAAAAAACTCGTAATATATCTTGTTTAAAATATAAAATTTAAAATAGTGTCCGAAAAGTTATTTAAAATATTAAATAAGAAATAAGTTAGAAGTATTGTTATTTAAAATAATGAATACTAAATAACTTTTTTATTTTAGAATAAGACATGAATGACAGAATCATTCACATCTTATTTTAAAATAAAAGAGTTATATTAGTAATATTTATGTTTGATAAAAAACGGGCTGAAAATTTGCATAAAGAAACATAACTTTGTAATTTTATAAAACAAAATTTACTAAATTAATTTGTTTGAATTTTTAATTTCGTTTATTAAAATTCAACTACTTTTATTTACATATGTAGAAGATGCGAAATTAAAATTTTATCATTCAAGGACCATTACCCCGGATCTATAATAGATTTTTAAGCCTTAAACTATAAGAAATGGACGAATACAATCAATTATTCTCTTCGTATTTGACTGTAGTTGGTCAATTTCTTACGGTTTAAGGTTTAAAACATCTAATGTGGATTCCAGAGCTAAACTATCTTTCCTACGGATAATCGGCATGCTTGTTCTGAGGATTTAGTACAGAGAACTACATCTATTTTCGACGATACGATTTTATCAATAGTATCAGAAAATGTATGTAGTCATGTAGTTCCCAAACTGAAAATGGATAATGAGCGATTTCGAGTTTTAGTAACAGGAAAAAGGCTGGTCTCTCTCAAGTTTTTTTTAAGTCGGTATTTATAGTCGATTTTTATTTCAAGATCATCTTAAGTAATGTCTTAAGATGCTAATGCGGATTTCTGATTGATTCGTGACATCTTAAAACTGAACTTAAGGCGGTTTTGAATATAAGAACTATGAATACCGGCCTTAAAGATGCTCAAAGAGAGTGAATGGCAAATTGCATCACGTGAATGACCGTGTTCAATCAAGACGTGGGTCATGTGACCGTCTTCTCCAATCTCTTCCATGCCTATGGAGCTTTGATGCCCGCGTCCAATCCTTTGATCATAAATAAATGGACTACTAACTCCCTCATATTTGCTATAGGAAATGTATTTTCTCAGTGTCGCCGAACTGAATTTGGCTGAAGATTGTTAAGCCGGTTCTATATTAGTTGCAAGCTAATTGCAAGTTTGTTGCGACAGCCAATATGAAGCGTTGATTTCAAAATGCAAGCTTATTGGCTGTCGCAACAAACTTGCGATGCAACTAATGTAGAACTGATTTTAGGTTCCGCCCCCCGAACACTAAAGATCGACAAGTTCAAGTACGAAAGTTGACCATTCTTTTTCTTCTTCTTCTGTTTTCCGATTCAAGTACAAAGTCACAGTACTATGCAAATTAATGGATTCTAAAAATTTGCTACTAAAAATAGTCTTTAATAAACAGAAACCTTTACTGACTGTTGCACACCGTAAATGTGCATATACTATAGTCAAAGCTCCCCAATCCCGCAGAAAATTACTGTCCGGGACGGAGCCTTAATTTTCCAGCTTGGCGACACGTCTAAAGTTGGCTACTAGTTTCTAGTTTCTCTCTACTGAGCTACGTTCAGGAAATACGCCCAGATAACTCTAAACTATAGGTTACATTACATATATTATAGCAAAAATGTACCCTAGAGTTATCTAGGCATAGTTCTTAAACGCAGCCCTAGTAGTACCTTCTCAATAATCAAGTCGTGTGAAATTTTCGCATTTCTTTTCTAGGGAAAAATTATACGATCGCCACTCTTCAGTGACGACGGTGACTCCATACCCTATGTTCTGTCTAGCGGATCTAGCCCATCTAGCCGACTCTAGCCATATTATGTTTATGGCGTGATAAGAGACAGGCGCTAATTTGGCTTTGACCGTTTTGTCTCAGCTTTCATTCGCTGTTAGTAAGTTATATCTCTTGGATTGCGTTTTTCAAGAGAATCTCGAGCGAGAAAGCCATTTGGAAATTCATTACAATGGTAATTATCTCATTAATATTAATCTGTAGTCGTTTAATCTGTTACGCTTTAGAAAAGATTGCCCGCCTCGTGTTTGTACCGGGTTTGAACGGATGCAAGCGTCATTTTACATGCCGTTTTATTTTTGTAACGTCTTAACATCGGCCATAATTCTATGTTCGTATCGTACATTTATTTGTTGTTACTGATGTTGTCAAATGTTATTAAATTCGATATTTTTTTTCTTTTCGGAAAATATTACAACGGTTATTATATAGAAATGAATCAGAAATTATTTCGGTACAGAATGTGCGTCGGGTGATAAACATGGAATGGAATGGATTATTCCAAACAAACAATAGCCCTCTATGTTAGTTTGGGCAAGTTTTTTATTTCATCAATTGATATATTGCATTGTATACGCAGATATAATTTTGTTTGTAAAAAGCACGTTTGTATATAATATGATTATTCAGTTAATGAATTTAAAAAATCCTTTATATGGTTTAATCTTTGTGAAGATTTCAAAGAAATGAGAATGAAAAATACCTTACTTATCTGTGGATTATTCATAAAATTCCAATATTTTTTGTAAATCTTATAATATATTTACAGACTTTTTTTTCAGATAAACTTGTACTTATCTTTTTTCTTTTTTTTTTACATGAAGAGAAAAAGAGGAAAGATGAACTTACAAGAAATTTAGCTGAAAGAAACATCTTGGCTCAATATGTGTTTTGTATTAGTTTAATCTAATTCATCAACTGATTATGTTTCACTTTTTTCTTGGAATAATAAATTTCTTTTTACTTTATAGTCTGTCACTGACAAACGAGAGGAATTTCGCAAGTATCTGGAGAGAGCTGGTGTCATGGATGCCCTCACAAAAATACTTGTCTCACTCTATGAAGAGACTGAAAAGCCAGCTGATGCCTTAGAGTATCCTTTTCTTATTCTCAACAAAGAATCAATGTTGTTTAACATAATTATTCAATTTAAAAACAAAGATATTTAAGATGCTTCAAGAAAGAAAAACATTTAAATTGTTATTCATATACTTAGACCTGGTTCCACTAGTAGTATATATGATGAAAAACGTGTAAAATTAACTTTAATCTCAGTTCAATTAATTAAAGTTCATCTTGCATTGGTGGAATCAAATCTTTTGTCTGTTTCTATCAATATATTCATCAGTTTTTATATTTAAGACCATCTTAAGTTTTGTTTTGAGATATCACGAATCAATCTGAGATCTGCATTAGCATCTTAAGACATTACTTAAGATCTTGGAATAAGAATAAGATTATGAATACTAGCCTTATACTGATTCTACAATGAGTCGGTATTCGGAATCTTAATCGATGAAGTTGGCCAATCAGCCTTAGTCATATAAGTTGGCTATTGGTCAACTTCACTGATAAGACTTAGAACTATCGATTACCGACTCATTGTAGAATCAACGTCAGTTAGAAAAAGATAAAAGTGGTTCAATGAGGTTAAAATTAATCTACATTAATAAAAATGGATATTAATTTGTTGTACTTTTATACTTCTCTTTTTGAATGAGAAAGTATTTGCTTTCTGATAGTGGTGCTTTATGAAAAAAACATTAGTTATTTCCTTATCTGTATTATAGATATATACGTAAGAATCTTGGCGGTATCATGGACAGTACTTCAGAAATTGATATCTTGAAAAAAGAATTAGAGGAGTCCAAAGCTAAAATCGTCGAACTACAATCAAAATTAGCGAAGTATGAACAAAAGGATGAAGTACAGACCGAGTAGGAGTAATCGTTATGAATAACATATCTTCGACCAGAGTTCATGCTAGTCTTTTTTTTTTGGACAATGACTTTTCTAAAGTCAGTCTATGTGCCTTATATTTACTATAATAAATATGACGTTACTATAATAATAAATTGACATTTATTAAAGTTAGAATATAAGATAAATTACTGAACTTGTGTAAACATTCCATTACACATATATTCATTCATGTTTTTTAATTAAGAAAATCGCAATATAGCTGTTAGTTTTCATATTATTTCTCTTCTAAGGACAAATTACATGTAAAGTAATTGACATATGTACTTATTAATGTGGAGCGTTGTTTGTACAGAATAGATCTCAGAATCCAAATAAATATTTCTTTTACGTTTATTACAATACATGTATTCTTAAATGTAATATCATTTATTGCCTTTGTTTTAATCAAAGTGGAATTGTTTTATTAGGACTTGGGTAATATGTATTGCAAATAAAATCAATTTGCAACAGATAAAAGATAACATTTTTACAATCAATTACAAAAATGTAGACATTTTTAATATGTATATAAATATTAGTATGTGAAGTTACAATTCATTTTTGAATCTTCCACGAATTTCAATAGTGTGCTGTGTATTGACAAATTTTATTCTTCATAATGTAGAAGATATTCTAAAATATACAAAACATACGATGAAAAAATAATAGGAATTGTAACATTCGAAAGAAATGAATTCATTGAGCTAAGTATATATATGTAGAAAAAAATGTTTCTTTAATTCTTAGAGAATTACCTCTTGACTTTAGGCAGATCCGAGTGCGAGTAAGATTAATAATTTCATGTGGGTTTTGCTGCTTGTCTGCGCTTCACCTCCCAATTGTAGATACGTGCCATATTTACTTCCACAGTAGTATATTGATCTCGAACAAAATCTAGATCGTGCTCTACATATCCTAAATTCTTCTTGGCTGCCTCAATATTTTTGGTCAGCACTTCTTGGGCATCATCTAAGGTATATTCTAGCATGACATTAGCGCCTAACCATAAACACACTTTGTCGGTAGGTGGTATTATAGCTTTTGCGTAAACTTGTTCTGATAATAAAAATTGCGTTTCTAAGGTACTCTTCTCAATTTGCAATTTCTCGATCATCTCTAAAGATCTTTCGAGATCTGGTATTTGTGATTTTAAGCGTCTTCGTTTGTTGACTAGGTTAAACTCCATAAACTTGTATTTTCCATGGCTCTCATCCAGCTTTCTGAGTACTTTGTCCACAGAATCGTTTTCTGGCTTTGCCATAAAAGCCTCGACATCGTCCTGAAATTGTACAACGTGAGTGACTTATAGTAAGACTTTAAATTAAATTCAGTAATTTTATGATTATAAAATATATATATTTCATTTAATAAAAATTTTAATAAAAAGTAATTGTAATTATTAGTAGTTTAATAAAGATAAACATAAAAATATTTCTATACAATGTATATATTTATTTAATCATACAAATCAACTTGAATTAACCAAAAAATAAAGCAAATAGAAAATAGAATAACAAATTCACAAGATTAAAACATGAAAACGGTATATGATTTTTTTGGTTACCATATAAGGTTCGATTAATCGATTGACATTTTGATCAAATACATATATATGGAATTTTTATTGTCAATAGAAATAATAAGAATTGCTTCTCAATGTCCTTAGACAGTAATGAAATATATATTCTTTTCACGCGGAGAGAATGATTAACAAAAATTTATTGTAGAACGATTCCAACAAATCAAGAAAAGTATGGAAATAATAATACAGATTTTGTGAATGTGTATGACACGAGCACATGCGTAAAATGAATATTAATAAAATCGCACTTACCACAAAATCAGCCTCCGGTATACCGGCGTATGACTTCCTATCTTTACCTAATTCAATTTCCACTTTATTGTCACCGTCTTCCATCTTGAATCTCCTGTATAACTCCAAAGTGCACTCCTCTACGATTTATCTCGCACACTAACGTGATTCACGATTCACAAATGCTCTTGCTTTCCAATCCCACTTGCTTTCGAAACGGTTCTCATGAAACTCCTTTGAAAACGTAGTGTTAATTTCCAATCTGCGCACTTTTTTATACAATGAATATATAATTATGAAATATAAGGAATATAATTTTTTTTTGTGATATAATAATTATGAAATATATTATGTTTGATCTATAAGTAATTTTAGTATTGTTAAATTGATAAGAAGATAAAAATTCTGTAAAGTAACAGATCACAGAAGCCTTAAAAAATATTGCATACGAAAAAACTAGGAAAATCTATAGTATATATAACCAGAGAGAAGATGTAATACATATATTTTGCATGCGATATTTTTCAAGAATACAACGCCAGGGATTGTTAAAAAGTATGCATTTATTAACTATTTAAAAGTAACATTTTCTTAATCAAGCACAAGAAAAACGCATCATGTATCACAGACTTTAGCTGTCCGATTTGTGGCGGACTCTGTTGATAATTTATGCAAACATTTATCACACTGTTTATGATAATTAGGTGAACTGGAAAAAATTACGACACTGACGAAAAAAATAATTCTTATATCTCATAATTTAAGAATTTTTCATATCTTAATTTCTAAAAAATATCTTAAATATCTTTAAATTTTATAAGTTTTCTTATAAAAATTATAGAATGAGAAATCTTATTATTAGAATATTTTACAATTTACATATATAAATCTAGAAAAATTAATTCTCTGGAAAAATATAGACTTTAACTATTTTTAAAAAGAATTCTATTCCAGTAAAAAATCTGAAAAATTTTCTAAAAAATTATAAAATTATATAAAATTCTCAAAAATTCTGAAATTTATATTAAAATTTTAAAATAATTTTTTTAAATGTCTAAAATTTTTAATTGCGACAAAACATTAAAATTAATACAAAGACACGTAATACAATTGAAATATATAAATTTTAAGACAGTTTTAAAAATTCGTATGTTCTCTTTAAAATAAGAACTAACATAACACTAACATAACAACATACTAACAAGTACTAAAAAATTTAAAAAAAAAATTTCATAATTAGGTCCTTTTTGAAAAGAATTTTAAAGAATCTTTATTAAATAAATTTATTTGTAGAAATAGCGTATATTTAAAGCAGGCAGAACAATTTTTCACAGGTTTTAATTAAAGCTGAGTTGTTATTTTTTTTCAAGGGCTTCTTCTCCAATGCAAACGTGTGATAATGATGATAGTCCCGATAACTACGTTCAATCTAAATTAAGGTGTCCACCCGCACCCCAACATACATCGTGTGCTCTGGCGTACGAACGGTCCAACGGACATCGCATTTATCATAGCTCGGGGCGCATTCCTCCTCTCTGATACACTTTATTGGGTCTAATAGAGCCGAATTATGGTGTATCGAGTAAAAGCGGGGTTGATCTGGACTAGCGTTGTCTAGACGACTTGTGCTTAAAAGCCGTTCTTTTCATTCAACAATTGCTTTGCATGCAAAACAAAACAGTCACCACGAATTAATCCGCCAATTGTATAGTCAATTCCTCTCCTCTCCCTTTCCGTTCATAAAGTTAGTATACTAGTAATTTTATCATACTTTGTATCAAACTGAATTGAAAATAAATTGATCTTATTTCAAGCGAAATTGCTCTGATTTTATCATATAAATCATAATACATCGCATATAATATGTGTAATATATAATTTATCAAGATATTATATGTATCTTGAGTAGATAATAATATTTTATTTTATTACATTAATCTTTTTAAAGAGTTTTCTTGTTTTTTTCATTTATATTACATGGATATACAATATAATATAAATATATACAATATAATATATAATATAAATATAATATATATATAATATATATATATAAATATAATATATATATATAAATATATAAATATATATAAATATAATATATATATAATATAAATATAATATATAATATAAATAATATATTATTATTATAATACAAATATAACAAGTGAATTTCTACATTAAAAGAACAATTCTGTGCTAAAGTATCTAAAAATTTAGATAACTACAGATATGAAAATAATTTTATGGAACCATTCAAAAATTATGTAAAAAACTCAAATCATAATGAGCAATGCTGCAAAAAGCATCTTTATAAATTCTTTGTAGTGGAAAAAAGAATGAGATTTCACTCCAAAGAATTTGAAAAATTTGACATTTAATAACGAATTCGAGTATCCTTCATAATTATTTAATTATTTTAATAGTCCGACAAAATTATCTTTACATTTGTAACTAGCTAAATTTTTAAATATTTCGTAAAATTGTATATATTCCCTGTAATTTTATTTTTTTTTAATGGAAGACATATTCATGAGAAGAACGCCACTAACGAGAATAGAGAGAACTTTCCATCACGTCTACTGGAAGAAATTAACATTGCTCGTTCTTCAGTGCAAACTGTGGAAAGACTGAAAAGGTCGCGAGAATCGGGCGCGAGATTGAGAGCGGAGAATCTGCGAGAATTATCGTTTTGGGGACGCGACGCGCGAGCAGATCCAGAGCGCAGGCATGCATCGCATTATGAGACGATAGCACAGATCCGTGGCACGTTCAGTTGGAAACTCAATGGCGGTTACAGGTTACCTAGGGCTTCCTGCGGAAATGGCCAATATACACCTCCGACCTCCAACTCGCACGGCCGATCGCGCGAGCGCGAACTCACTCGAAACGCGCGGTTGTACGGGTTGTAGTTTGTACCCCATGCTCGTGTATACGATCGCCCTACCTCTCGCTCAACACGCACTTGTTACGGCTCATCATCGTGATCTATGCGCCTACAACAAACGCTGTATCCTTAATCCGTTCTAGTTGGCTCGATCCTACCGCGCATGCTGAAAGCAAAAGCTAGTTAAATATCGTTATCTTGGAGAGTTCTCCGTTGTTTTTCATTGAGAAAACTTTCCTGCTTTCAATTCAGTTATAAGAGAAAGAATCTTCCAATGTATATATTTGACATATGAGCGACGAAATTTGATAATTCAAATAACCATTTATTTGATGTTTCTCAACAGAATCTTCTTTGATAAAAAAATCTCGTTAAATGCGCCTCCAGACGATATGGCCAATAACCCTGGTAGCAAGTTGACGTCAAAATGACGACAAAATGATGTAGCTTGCTACCAGGAATATACGCCAACTTTGCACACATTCGCTAAATATTGGTCTACATTCAATATAGATAATTCATATACATGTCGCATTCTAAATCTACTCTATGAAAATAAATTAATATTTATCATAGAACTTTTCTAACGTGAGAGATTTTCTGAGATTACTCAGATTACTGAGAGAGATCTTTTAATTCTGTTAGCATCGTAGTGTAGACTAATAATACATATTTCTGTACGCGGTAGATATATGACGTACCTAGACCAAGAATTCGCACATGTTCCGTCCGTGGCGAAGTCAAGCAACGGCCGAGACATTAACACATTAAAACATATCTAAGCTGGAGTTTTTCATGACCGTCTTGCGTTCATACTGCACAGTTTTCCTTATGAGTCGCAATCTGTACATATGAAAATGGTAATTATTATCTTACCTCTGCGTCTCTGTATGTTCCGTTCCGTTCATTACATCTAGGATTCGGTATTACTGAAAATATGGTGATGAAAATCATCGATTTAGAAAATATATCATTCAATGTTTGGAACTTACGTTCTCGAAAAATCTCCACTAGAATTGTTTCTAAAAATAGAAACGGCGTTAGCAGAGGCGTATTAACTGAAAAAGAGAATATTTCAAGTGATATAAGGGTAAATAAAAAGAATTGATAAACAAAATTATAAAATTCAGAAACTTTCTAAACAGATCTTTTATTTTCTGTTTCTTCTGCTTTTATGTGTGTCAAATTCATGCAGAAAAGTCTTTGAACGATGAATACGAGTTAAGAATTGAATCGATCTGATCGCAACCTCCTCCGGGTCATCGTGAAGAAAGAAGCGTCGCACAGCTAACAATGGCATTACAAACGCTGTGACTGGCTCTCGTTGTTCGCTGCAGATTTAATCTGTCAAAATGAATCACCATTTTGATGAGCTCACGGCTAACAAACATGTTCACAAAGAATAACATATATAAAGAGCTAAAGGGTTCGCAGAAGCACAAGACTGAACCTAAATTTACCGGCAATTACCGACAATTAATTTTTTTCTCTTAGACACTTTTAAATAAGATTAACAAATGTTCCCCATTTTCCGGAGATAGTCCCAGGAATTTTTACGTGCTATTAATAGTAATTTAAAGAATGACAAATATTAAAAACATTTTGAATATTGAATTTTGGTTTATTTACAAAGATTGAAATAATATTGTATATAAATATAATATTATATTAGTAATATAATATTAGTTTTAAGTATTAAGTTTAAGGATTTTATTTTAATTTAAAAAAAGATATCTAAAATCTGGTCCCGCGCGGATTTAGTAAAAAAAAAATCTGCACAGAAAGGTCGATTTTACTAGAGAATTTAAATATTTAGCTAACTACAAATCTGAAAATGATTCGTTGGACCATCAAAATAATTATGTAGAAATGCTCAAACTTGTTAAAATATCACTTTTTTCAACATTGCTCATGTTTGAGATTTCTACGTAATTTGATGGTCCAACAAAATTGTTTTTTAGATCTGTATTTAACTAAATTTCTGATATACTTCAGCAAAATCGTTCTTTTCATAAGGTAAACCTTATGTTAAAAACGATGAATAAGAATAAAATATTATTTTGTTAATATAAAAATGTAGATTCTTATTATATTTAGAATTTTTTAAAAATATTTCTTGGGACTGTACTGTACGAGAACCGCAAACTTTAACGATTATTTCTTTTCGAAGAGGACGGCTTTGTTTTAACTTTAAATTTCTTTCAGGGCTGAAGGGATATCATTAACAAGTTCTAGGCGGCAAAGGTACACAAATTTGGAGCGATGCACTCTTCTTCGAAGGGTCTACACGAAAAAAATTTCGTTTGATCTTCGTGTTTAAATTTACTTTATATCGATGTGAGAACTAACTAAACTAACTAACTAAACTAGAACTAACTAAAGAACCAAAGTTGCTTAAGTTTTCATCGAATACTTAATGGGAATATACGTAGCGTTAAATTATTTTAAAATATTACTCTGCAGTTTTGCAACTGAATATTTGAAAAGCTCTTTTAGAGAAAAATGTACTTTGCATTATACTCATCTAGATATAAAAGAAACATATTTATTTATCTCAAATCGAAAAAAGAAATAATTCTTAATATTTTTTAAAAGTTATTTCTATTAGATTAATCATTCATATTCATTTAATTCATATTCACATATTTAAGGCTTTGCTGAAATATACGAAATAACAGAAAAATAAATAAAATATGGATTTTAAGATTTAATTTTTGAGATTTAAGATTTAATTTTTAAGATTTAATTTTCTATGTTTGGCGATCTCTTTAAAGCTGATTTAAAATCTTTTCATGAAAGTATGAAAATGTTATAGGAGATCCAGGTTTAAATTCAACAATTGAGATAATATTTTGCGCAATAAATTATTTACAGTTTTTAATATTCTTACATTAACATTACATTATTAATATTTTTATGTGATGTCTGTTAGCATCAATATTATTAAATTGTTTGTCAATTTAATATGATATTATTACTCATAATTCTGTTTATGATTGCAATCCAAGATTGATGAAAGTTTCGGCGTGCAAATTGAATGTTTGCTGAATTGAATATGTATATAAATTTACACTGAAATATTTAGGCACCTGTTTAAAAACATTTAAGCATCTGCTTTAATCGGAGTACATAGGAATACGTAATTAGATTTATACTCCGACTTAATTAAAAATATTCTCATTAGTCCAATTTTGTTTTGAAAATTGAAAATATAACACTTTCACTCCAAAAGAATAAAATCTTACTTCAAAATTTCACTCCTAAAGAGTGAAAATCTGTCACTCTTCAAGAGTGAAAATATTTTTTCAAGATTGGCTTCAATTTTCAGTCTTTTGGAATAAGATTTCACTCCAAAAGATTTAGAGATTAAGCATCTCGAAATCCCCGAAGATAACTATCGGCGGTTAGCTAGCGGCACGTGCGAATGGATGAATGAAAGTTTACGAGGATAGTAAGAACAGGTCAATCTGTCAATTGACCAGCCAGTCAGTAGTCGGTACCGCGCGAATAGACAGATCTCTTCGAATCGTTCCTCCCTCGAGCTGCTGGCACCCACACAGAGACGCGCGTTTTGAGCGCGGAGTATACCTTCACCAAGAAGAATTAGCCGCAATCGGAGTGCACGGCAGATAAGGGTGCTCACAGCGTGGTGGGGGATGGTTGACTCTGGAGTGGCCATTCGGAGTCAGTTGCTCTTATGCTCGCCAACCAACGTGATCGCGTTGCGCGCCGCTCGGTTCAAACCGCGTGACGCGAACGTCATAGACCGTATCCAAGAACGAATAGCGGATTCCGAAACGTGCAATAAAAAACGACTGTGATAAAATCACAGGATTTCGCAAAACGAGACATTTGACGAAGATCTGCGCGAAGTTGATAGTAAAAGTTGCCCTCGAAATGCAAAGAGAGTAACGGAGGATCCTAAGAGTTCTGCGGAGAATCGCGGAGAATGCAAGGTTTGATTTTGGGATTTTGATTACAGAGAACATTTCGCAGTGCTAAAATCGATCAAAGTGGACTTTGTGCCTGGTGTCACGAAGACGCAGCTCTTCGATCGACACAATTTACTCGAGCAACGTTCGTTGCCCGTCTCTTATCGCTTCGCCGGTCAAACGTTGAAAGAAACTGCGGAAGAGGACTGATCATATTAGCGTGTATTACCGTCTTGTGCAACCGGATACACACACATCGCCCCGCGTCATCGGCTCCCGTCGAAAGAGAAAAACACTGCGATTATTTGCCTATCAGCAATTCCGTAATTTGGTCGTGAGAAGTATCGCAAGGAAAAACCTAAGAAAATAACATTCAAAGATAAATATTCACGCCTCATGAAACAGGTGCGTGGAAAAATACGATAAAGAAACACCTTTTTCTTCTCGCGGAAAGAATTAATACATTGGAAAGAAAATCTCGTTGCATTAATTGGAATTCTGGTAATTCAACTAAAAAGGTACAAATCGAACATTGATAATTAAATCTGTCCAAGATAATCCGAAATTCAATTACAGAACCAGAAGATTTGCTTCATCGGAATTTGTTTTGTACTTCTTGTTGATACCAGAACAATTTTCTCAGTGTGATGACGTCTGTGTATTCACCAAATAAACGAATTCTATTGTCATTCAAATAATCCATAAGCAACGTCGAGTTGCGTCCTCGCGATAACTGTGTCCCACAACGTGCGCTCCCCGGGACGCCTGGCGTCGCCCCGCCATTTTTCTCCGGATATTTAGCGGAAGTGGCCAATCTGATCGCAACTCCGACGCACTTGCTGATGCGATCGCTCAACACGTGATCTCCACGGCACGTGACGTAACGACGACAGGCATCGCGACGTGTCTCGAGTGATCCATCGAGGAAACCATGCGGAGACATCGTTTCGATTAACGCATTCAAGAGTCATCGAGAAAATTAAGAGGAGCGATGATTATCGGCAGCTGAACCGCTGATAGAAATTCGCGCGGAAGCTGATCGTGTGCAAGGATCTAAGGGGGGGAGGGGGTTATTATGTTAGCAACGGGATGTTTTCTGCTGAAGGTGCTGGTGCTGGCAGGAACGGTCATTGCGCTCCTGCCAGAGGATCTGCTGGAGGATCGCGCCGATCGCATTCCGATCAGCCTTCAGGAGGAATGCGCTTCCAAATGTCCGGACTTAGATCTCACGCAGGTAAGAAATCTCCCTGTGATAAAAAGGGATTGATATTGAAGTTGATACAGTCAAACTAAACAGTTGACCCTTCCGTAATCGCAGAATGTTGAAAGGTTTTACGTGTCGAGAGGAAGAATAATGTTTAGGAAGAGCATTATCTCCCCCTGAGAAATGTTAGATATCTTTTGATATGGTATCCTTAATTCTGTTGTTCGATTCCATTTACTACTATGTAAAATGTTAAGGAAACAATGTTACAAATTGCGACTCGCTTATTTCAGTGTGGAATATATCTACCTTTGCTGAGATAAGAAACGAGACGATACCTTTTTGCACAAGTAAAATGAGAACTGATAATAACGGTAACGATTTTGGAAACGAGGTGACAATTTATTTATTCGACTTCAGTATGCAGTGTATATCGAAAATAATGGATAACTTATAATTTATAAAATTGTACAATTACGATGTTTTTGATTTACGGAATTTTTCGTCGCGTTCATCAATGTTGTTTACAAATATCTTTAATCACATCATACTATCTTATTATAAAAACGCGCATTAGATTTCTTGAAACACAATTTTGTTAATTCGTACAGATATAAAATTAATAATAATGCAATATTATAAATACAAGACGCGCTAAATATACTGACTAATTATATTACTTAAAAAAATATTTTAAATATTATACATATATATACTTATATTTTTATTTATTAATATAGTTTTTTATTTATAAATTAATATAATTTATTTACTTATCATAAATAATATTTAATAATAAATAAAAATGATTTTCTATTAATATAGAAGTATTATAAACAAATTTAATCTTATTAATTCTCCAAGTTAAGTAAAATGATTTAAAACTCTTCCGTTTATATTCCTTGAAAAACACAGAATTAATTTTTTCTTAACAAAAATATAAATTTCATTGCTGTTATCACAAATAAGCTATTACAAATAAGCTAATTTTGTAAATATTTTCTCGTATAAATGTATAACGACGATTTGCGTATTCATCACTTTCATAACTTTCTATTCGCCGTCTAATCGACGGCTTTCGCGTCGAGTGCGGATATTGTCATTGATACGACGTGTTAATTAATGAGGAATATTAAAGACCATAGTGTTGTTCGCGATTCTTGAAATCTATGTCGATGAGTTGATTTGTCGTTCCGATGACCTAGTTGCATTCTTTGGCAATGCAATGCACGTAAGCATATTCTTGCAGTCGTGACTCAGTTTTTCCCTTTGAACTGCCAATTTGTCAGAAGCGCAAGAAAATCATGTACTTACTTCGAGTAGATGTGCTTAGGTTTGATTGAAATTCAATTTCCATTCGTTCAAATACCAGGAGTACCGCAACGCTGTCCGCCATTTTCAATAAAAGCGTAGATACCTTGCATTGACAACAATCGATTGCAATAATCAAGTAGAAATATTAACGAGAAAGAAACAACAAATATATTAATACAAATAATATGCACACAAAAATACATAAGATATTTCAAATTTATTTTAATAATTTTTTAGTCACGCTGTTAAAAATTAAAGAATCAGATTTAAACCAATTCCTTGAAATAACATTTTATTATTTATTATACATTTTATGTTATTTTTGATAAATGAATAAAAAAAGTATTATTTTAATACAAAATATATGTAGTTTAAAAAAACCATATCTAATTAATCCATTTCTGTAGTAGAATTACTTAACTTATTAATTTCAAACAGCATTTCTTATTAATGCACTTAAAGTAAATAAACTAAATGTCAGCCAAATTAATACAGTTCTTGAGTTAAATTGTTAAATCCATTAAGGATATATTGAGTAAGAACAGTGGCAATTTAAAGGGTTAAAAATAACTCAAATAGAGGGTATAAAACGTTATGATTTAACAATGTAGCGTTTCTACTTTCTACATTCTTTTGAACGTTGATATTTGCTATTGAAAATGAAATAACGATGCCAAAAGATGTTCAGGATGAAAGGAGCAGTATCGATGCATTTTGATATTGCAAGCATCCCCAGCTGCGAGCCGAGCGTCGGCGGCACGAAAATGGCTGCGCGCGAGCGGCGAAGGACGTATCAATTTAAGTCCACTCTCCAGCTCGACTGTACCATTCATTAATTAACTTAACTACACGACGACACATCATGGCAGCCCATAAGCATAGCGTCGAGGATGAAAGACGAGCACGTAACGGATACAGGGCCATCTAATCCCTTTCTTACGGAGAAGGACGAAAACGTTGTTCTTTTGCGCGCCGCCTTCGCCGACTCGGATTATTGTTCATTACATGAATTATGACTGATCACATGTCGTATCGCACACCATAATATATACTCTATGAGATCTGAAGTTTATAATATAATATATTTTTTTTTCTGTGTGATCGGAATTTTTAGAATGTATATTTCATTATTTTTTTCCAACAAATATAATATTATTAATTTATAAAATATGAAAATGTCAATATAAAGCACGAATAAAATTTTTGAAACTTTTTGTTGAAACGCACACTTTATA
>Ga0157364_1001151_pt1 | contig 21618 bp, 7 predicted proteins | sample AttsexASBM2_FD_111476 | JGI IMG/M metagenome (GOLD analysis project Ga0157364, IMG submission 111476) | Fungus gardens microbial communities from leaf cutter ant in Ribeirão Preto, State of São Paulo, Brazil - Atta sexdens ASBM2 | ecosystem: Host-associated > Fungi > Mycelium > Unclassified ...
ATATATGTTTTTCTTATTTTTAATCTTATATTTAATCACACAAGAACACACAATTCAGCCGTTAGAACTTGTAACTTGCAGCGTAAATCTAGATAACGATAATAAGACAGTCAAATGAAAAATGAACACGAGATTGATCGGTAAGATAACGTTAATGTCTTTAACGAAATAAAAATATAACACAGATTAACGGTAACGGATATTTACATACGTATATAGAGAACGATGGAAACGAGTAATCTGCGATTCGCACCGGATGCACGTAACACGAAGCCGACATTTTGATCACAGGATTCGAAGGGATGTCTTTGATCGTATGAAACACGAAGCTTCGGTTGCAATAATTGAAGATATCTTTGAAAGACGAGACGGCATCGGGATGCGCTAAAAGCGAGACTAAACTCTGCACTCTATATATAATTAACGAATGTGTTATTGTTTGACTAGTGGAGCATCTGATCTCTTCTAGAGGTATTCTAGAGGTATTCTCAACCTTTCGCGAATCCATTGTCGATTGACGATCAACAAATAATAACAGAAAGTGATTTTCGTTAATTATAACCGTCAAATCGACCGTATTTTTCTTTGTCTCTCATGTTTGCAAACTGTTTTTGTAATTCCATGATGAAAGACAAAGGAACAGAGAGAATCGTTGCGAATTCAAAATATTTTAATGATAGAAATAAAAAAAGGGAATGATAAAAATTAAGAAAGAGAATTATATTTAATAATATAATTATGATTTCAAATCTTTATTCCTTTCCTAAGAATTGTAAATGTAATGCAAATAGAATATCTAAATCAGCTTGTAAAATACATGAGTGACAAAAGAGACAGTGAAGAATGATATAGGTTGATGGCTAAATGTAAAATGTTGAGAGAGAAGTTTAAATTTTAGATTTAAAATAAGAATAAAATTATTTAAACAAATTTCTAACCTTCTAACTACATTTTGACTACACTTCGAAGACGTAAATCATTTTAGCAATCGATATTTATTCGCAGAAGTATGCTATAGAGACGGATAAAAACTTATATGATATAAAGAATTAATCATTCTTCTATACAGAATTTAACTATATGCATCATTACTATAATTATATTCTCACCATGACTTCCGAATGTCTAAACTGCAGTTAGTATTCGACGTCTATAAACTTGCGAACAGAAATAATACTGAAGAATTTCTATGAAACTAACGTTCTGTAAACCGCGCGAAGACTGTAACAAGAAGTACCAGGACAATAGTTTTCGTACACAATAGACTCGGACGTTAAGATCTCTGATGATTGGTGGGGATGGAAGATAGCAAATGAAAAGCGTTCCACATTAGAAAAACAAGATGGGAAAAATAGTGTATATGAAAGGAAAAAAATAGAAGGGTCGTCCCTCAAATATTTTTCAAACTTTCGTGTACCTGTATATCTTTCGGGGAGGGGGGGGGGGGTATGTGAAGTTAGCACCCTAACTATACTCAGGAGTTCTGATTAGAGTTCCCGTTTCCTTTTGACGAAACAAAGAGTTCTATATAATTTATAACAAAGCTTAATAATTATTTTTAAATAATTTTTAAAAAATGGGGTGCTAACTTTTCAACGAAATTTGAGATCGAATAGTTCTGAGCAGTTTAATAGCTCTATTTTGTGAATATCTACAGTTCCTGATATATAAAAAAAACAATTTTGACACACAAGAAAATTTATTAAAAGAAAAATTTTTTTTTTAAAATTCATTGAAAATTTTTTGAGAATACTGAGTAGTTCTGATTGGAGTTTTGAGCAGTTCTCGAAGAGTTCTAATGAAAAATATTAGGTGACAAAGCGATTGGATGATTACAAAAGGAAATATGTACTTCTGCAACTGATTTTTCAAATTTCGTTTTAAGTATATATCTCTTTTATTTTTGAGTCTGTATTGGTTTTAATCGCTAAGAACTCTTCGAAATTGTTAGAATGACTATTAACGTAATCACAGAATTTTATAAAAAAAATTGTTTATAAATTTTCTTGTTTGTCAAAATTATTTTTTATGTATCACTCTAGATAGTCATAAAATAAAACTATTAAGCCGCTCAGAACTTCGATCTCGAATTTCGCTGAGAAACCTCATTTTTTAAAAATTATTTAAAACTAATTATTAAGCGGAACTCTTGTTATAAATTATATAGAACTCTTTGTCTCATCAAAAGGAAACGGGAACTCTAATCAGAACTCCTGAGTACTATAGTTATAGGGTACTAACTTCACATACTCTATCTTTCGACATTTTATGATTTCATTTTTATTATCAATGCTATATATAATATAGAAATATAATACAGAAAATTTTATAGAAATGTGAATAAAGTGGGAGCTACTTAGCAATAGCATCCACAAAATGTTATACATCTCTTCAATATGCCTAATTTTCACAAATTTACCTTTATTGATATCAGTCCTGTTCCCCACCAGCGCTGAATAAATTCTAACAAATTGCAAGATTAGAATTGCTGGTTATTATAAATGGTCAAGTCTAGAATTAGTTTTTGCTCCAAGTAGAAAGCGCATTTAACGTTAAATTGGCCTCTAATGAATAAAAATTCGATATATAAATTGGAAAAATATGCTAAATTTTATAGATTTTGGAAACCGTCAATTATATCGAAAATATATATTACAAGATATATTTTACAAATAGTTATATATTATAAAATTCACTATTTCTAATATATATTCTAATAATATATTGACTAATCTGGAAATAAATCATAGTAAAGTCGAAATTCATGATTTTTTTCTAAGAAGTTAAATCTCAGAATGTTTTCTATATGAGATATTTTGCATTGCTAAATTACTGACAGCTAATTATTTTCTTCATTTTTTGTTTGTAACATTGATATCTTTAAAAGCATTTCCGAGAAATGCACAGTCGGTGTCATTTTTGGGTAGGCAACGCTTTAATAAGGATTACAAAAAAAACATCGCTAAAAAGAATGTGTAAAATGTGCATTAATAGATTACATAGATTTCTGGTCAGCAATTCTTGAAGGATGATAAAAATCAAATACTAAAAAGAAAATAAAGGGCAAAGACGCTGACAATTTTAATAAAGACAAATCAGGGTGTTCACTGAAACTTGTAAAAAATTCACAGAAAATTCTTAAATTTTCCAGATATTTTTATTCAAATTCCAGGTAAGAGAATAGAGAATTTTTTAATCTAACTTTAACATAAATTAAAATGTTAGCAATATAAATAAATTATATATTGAAGATTAATGGAAAACAGCAATTCTATGAGATTATTTATCATTATTTATCATTATTTATCATATTTTTTACAATTGTGAAACCATGAAATCCATAGTATAATAAAAAGACTCATGTAATTAGTAATATATATCCTTTTCCTTGCCATTCTGTTTTTTTTTTTTTTTTATAAAAACAAGATATATAAGAATATACTCGCGGATATGTATATCATACTTATTGCTGATAATATTTTGTATTATTAAAAAAATGATTAAAGAAACAATGTTTTCAGAAACAGACAAAATTTAAATAAAAAAAATTAAATTACACAAATTTTCGTGAGTCTCACAAAAATTCTTCATTTTTAAAGATAAAAAAGAAATCCCTTGACTTAGATTTTTTAGACCTTTAGGTTTTTTTCTCCAGGTAGTAAACACACCCACACCAAATATGATAGATAAAATATTATTTATACTTCATATTTTTACGTAATGTTTTTAAAGCAACATATAAACTTGCCTCGTATATTCTTTTATATTTAATTTTTTAACGTAACATGTATAAATCTATCTATATTTTTTTTTATAAAAACAAGATATATAAGAATATACTCGCGGATATGTATATCATACTTATTGCTGATAATATTTTGTATTATTAAAAAAATGATTAAAGAAACATATATTTTTCTTTCGTATCTATATTTTTCTTATTTTAAAGAAAAAACACACAATTCGACTATTATAACCAGAAATTTGTTGTGTAAATCCAGATAATAATAAAAAATAATTAAAATTAATTAATTAATTAATATATTTCACATACATCCCATGTATCTTTTTCTACATATTTCATAAATACAACATTTTCTGTACTTAGTATTATCATATAAATATGATGTATATTCGTCAAAACGGGAATATTAACGTCTTTTTTTCGAGAGAGAGAGAGAGAGAGAGAGAGAGAGAGAGAGAGAAAGCCTTGCTCCTTTTACAGTTGTATTTTATTATGGGTTTCGTTGCAATATAAAACAGAACAAAGTGCACTTTGATTTCAGAATGGAGGAGAGAAAGAAGAAAAATACTGCAAAAACAAGCGTGACTGAATAACATATGAATTCTGAAAACTGATGTTGTTTCTCAATTTATATTAGGAATAAATACGCGGATGCGTTAAACCGCAAAACGAGACGAAAAGCCTATCTGCCTTTGCCTGCCTATCCACCTTCCGATTGTATACGTTAAGACTTCGTTAGTTTAGGTTCGCAAACCTGAGACAAACAGCAGTATGCCATCCCGCTTCTGCCTTTGGGCTCGGTGGGGCTTTTTACGAGCGACAAACACGCGGCTTGGAAAAGCACCTCGGATTTCGATTTACAAGCGAACGAATGAGCGGAGCAAGCGAAAGAGAAACAAGAGATGGAGAAAGAAAGAAAGAGAGAGAGATTGAGAGAGAGAAAGAGAGCATACCTCGCTCGACAGAATCACGCACACGAACGTAACCACGTAAAAAGACACGTACAACACGTGAACCTCCAGGAAGGAAAGGAAAAAATTCGATAGCCTACGACAGTTGCGCGGATATCCATTGAGAAGAGATCCCTCCGGGTCGGAAAAAATTCTCGTCTATTCAATAACAATAACTGTCGCTACCTGCGAAAATCTCGCTACTGAATCCGGTCTCTCAGCACGTATCTTACCTGCACTCGAAAAACCACAGATCGTTTATCATGCAAGAATGAAAAAAAGACGAGGGTGCGAACATCTTTCTATCAATGTAAATTAACCATAATATCGATTTAATTTACTCCCTATTATTCTCCGATTCTTAGAACTAGGAAAAGATACGGAATAAGTTAAAGTTAATCTACAGTGATAAAAACAGACCCTCTGAGGCGTGATGTTTACAAATTTGCGACGGAGCAAGACAACAGATTTGTTTTTTATTGCTGCACTGAGATCATAACTTTTTATCTTAGGACGGAAACATGAAGAAAGAAAAATTTCTTCATCACTTTCAGTGCGAAAAAAGATTTACTTTTCACGTTTCGAACCGTAGGAAAAAATGTTACGCACGATTGCTATCCCGGACTGCTTTTCTCCTCGCTTTTGTCAAGTCAATTAAACATTTTACACAAAAGCTTCTTGCACAAAAGCTTGCAGCGATATCAGGTCTGGTTCTTTTTTATTGACTTTCACGGATTAGTTTTCATTCTTTTATGTTCATTCTTTTGGAGAGAAAAAGGATGAACTGTGCGAGAAATTCAATAAAAAAAACACCTTTACTGAAATAATCTATGTTATATGGAATATATCATTTCATTTTAAGTTTGTTCCTTTTAGGTAAATTTCTTGCAGTTCATTTTTTCTCCTTTTTTCATATTGGAGATAAAAAGAGAAAAAATGAGTTACACAAAAAATTCATTTAAAAGAACATTTAAAAGACTTACTGCAACGTTTGCAATACTGTTGAAACGTTGCAATATTATTGCAATATCATTGGAAATTTCTGCTGTGTAGAATATATTCATATCGCTTAGGGCCAATTTTTTTTAGTTGAACTTGCACAGTTCATTTCTTCTCCTTTTTTCACTACATTGAAGAGAAAAAAAGAAAAGAATGCTGAATCGTGCAAGAAGTCAGCTAAAAAGAAGAAATCTTTCAAGTTGAAAGAGCGAACACGCGCGCTGGTTGAGCTATAAAAAACAGATCTAACGCGTATATGAATAGACGCGTCAATGAACAGACGAAAGAGGCGAAAACGCTATACGATGGAAAGCAGAGACGCGATGATTGTAATACGCGTTAAAACGCGAGAAGTTGGCAACGAACACGAGCACAAGCGACGATGGGAGTAAACAGGATGGAGAGACATCGTCGACGACCCAGCCGTTCTCATCTTCCTCAGCGCGATACGCAATCGCGAAAAAACGCTCTCGGAGTGCAAAACGAATACTCACCCTGGATACAGTTCCGTCCGCGAATTTCCTGTCGAGGTCTCTCATTGCAACGGAGCCAACGTAGAACCGTACGTGGTTCGCGCACACGCGAACCCGTCTCAGGTATCGGGAATATCCTAGGCGACCAAGCGTGCGAGAGGGAGAGAAACGGTGTGACGAAGCAAGCGAGAGAGAGAGAGAGAGAGAGAGAAAGAGAGAGAAACTCGGGAGAAGGAAGACGGGAAGGAGAGAGAGAGAGAGAGAGACGCCGTGTACACGCAACGGGGCGAGCCCGGAGCGACGGTCGCCGACGATCGGCCTGCCGTTCCCACTTCACGCTAATCCCGCACGCACACCACTCTGTTTAGCGGCCGACCCAGGTCGAGGAACGCGCACACCAACACGCGCGTGCTTACAACTTACAACTTCACTTCGCTCAGCTCAGAGCGGACGGCTCACGGCCGCCGATCTCGTCCGTGTCGCACATGATATCCGGCGCGATGGAGAATTCTCTGTTTACATTCACGTAGTGTGGCTAGGGACTCCCGTCCATCCGTCCGTCCGTGAGAACAGATCCACCAACGTGATACACACGTATTCCGGATAAAAACACGCGTGTAGTGCGCGTGCGTAAGCACGCACGCGCGTATACAGAGCACAAGGCAGCGACGTACGACGATACGACGTATGCGCGCGATCAATCGCGCCAGTGCCGTCAACCTGACGGCGTCCGCGACGGCAACCGCACAATGCGAAGATGGCGTCGTACACGGGACGGAAGATCGTGCTGAGTGCTCCGTACTCCCTCCTCTTCCTCGCCTGCCACCCCCTGTCCTCCGCGCGCGCGCGCCGGGGCGGCGCGTCCGGATCACTTTGCCGAACCTCCGGGATTCTTCACGCGGTACCTTTACGTTCACCAAGACTCCACGTTCGCGCCTTCCCGCGTTTACGATGTCGCTTTCACGCGCCGCGGTTCGACCAGATCGTCGTGACGCACCGTGTTTTGTAGCCGCGAGTCTTCGCGATCCGTATTACTGTATACTGTGGTGCACCGTCAAGTGCCGTTGGCGTGCCGATCAACGACTGACGTCACGTTGAGACTTGAGACGTCAAGCGTGATGCGTTCTCGGAACCCGCGAACCTGCGCGAACTCACGGTTAGGTGGCGCCGCCGCGCTGTCTTTCGAAATGCGTATCGACCGGGGAATCGCGATTCTGTTTTCTGTCACGAAACTTTTTGAAATCTCGAGGCGGGAGAGACACTTCAGCATCTATTTGTTATTTTTATCTTCTGAAATTATTCCGTTTAAGATAAAACACGTGTTGTAGACGAATGAATATAGTAATTGAATGTAATTGTTATTATTTTATTGGAGTTCCTCGGAGCTGCCCCTTCCATCAATGTAAGATTAACTTTAATTTAACGTTAATAAACAAAAATAATTAATTTAAAAATTAGGAAGATAAGATAAAAGATTTGGAGTGAAATTTTTAATAGTAAAAGTCAAACAATAAACAATGATGTAATTCTAAAACATATATCCATAACTCTGATTGAGTTATTCTTAATGTTATTTTAACATTAAAAACCTTGGCTTGTAGCCCTTTATCTTGTCCTTTTAATTAACTTTAATCTTTTTAAGTTAATTGGAATTTGATAAAAATCATCATGAATTTATGTTCATTTTTCTACCGATATAGATTATTTAATATCGGTTTACTTTATTTTTTGTCCTTTTTAAATCTTAGAACTAGAGGAAGATAAAAAATAAGTTAAAAGATTAGTGTAGACTTAATTCTACTAATATGAGATTAACTTTAATCTTGATTTAATTTGTTTTCTAATTTAACTTCCTTTTTTTTAATTTAAATAAGTATATCGAATTAAGATTAAAATTAATCTTATGTTTTGGTGGAACCGAACTTTGATTAATTTACTTGGTTTACTTACCTTTTATCTTTTTTTAACTCTAAGAATTAGAAAAGAGTAAAAAGTAAAATAATCCGAGATTAAAGTTAATAGAAATGTAATTCGAAATTTGATGCTTCTTCAAAAAAAAATATAAATGCAACAAAAGTACTTTTAATAAAGTTAAACAAAACTCGAAATGTCATCAACTTTATTAAATATTTATTAACTTTTTATGATAATCAGCTTTATGTTTATTTTAAGAGGAAACCAAAGAAATATAGGAAGAGAGATCAGAAAACTGACAATGCGAGTCTTTCGGAAGTTTTAAGAGCAGATTTAAATCTCTTAACGGTTTATTGTTCTTCTTGTCATTGTTACTTATGAGAATATCGATTTTGATACTTTCAACAATATCTAAGAGCAGAATAAACAGAACAGTGGATAATAGACACCTGATGCTGACGATGAATAGTGTTTTATTAACATAAATACAACAGGTTGGAATTCCAAGAAACTTTCCAGAATTCTTCGAATATTTCCTAAAAAATTTCGGGTTTTTCGAACTTTAGAGATGCAATTTAATTTAAATTTATTTAAAAAAGATATTCTATATTCGCGTTATTAGATAACAAAACAGCTTATAGATACTACCGGATAAGATCGAATTCGAAAAAAATCGTCGATCAAATGAAGGTTTTTCTAAACAAGAGCTAATATATTTTTTTATTTATCTATTTATTACGCGAAATTTCATTTTTATTCGACTCGATCGACGTCAGCGATTCGCATGCACACATAATGATGTCGTGATTAAATTTATTAGAATTAGCGCAAAGAGAAATCGCGACCGATTCTGAATTTACGTGGAAATCGACGACGATCGGTGACGTGCGCGCTAAGGTTTCAAGAAAAGTGAGTACCATGGTTGTTTGACGTGACGGTGTCGCTAATCGTCGCGTTGGCCGTAATTGGTTTCCCCGATCACGATTAATTGGAAAGATCGGACACGCGGATTTCAGGAAACCGCCAATCCTGAATGAATACGCCGATAAGGATTGATAACCTTATCCACCTTTTACCTCGAAAAGTACGTCGATCTTGGAATGCGGAAACATCCAGCGGGGCTGTAGGCTAACCAGTTTGACCGACAAGCGTAAACGGACGATCGCTTAATGATCACTTTGTGAAAATAGAAAAGCTCCTCTGCTCCACGGCGCCATATTTAAAGGGCGACGGATCGAAGCACGGATTTCTTTTTTCATTTAAAAAAAATTTTTTTTTTTTTAGAATTAATGAGATAAAGAGAAAGATAAAGAAAAAGAAAAGAGGAGATCGGTTGCTTTAATTATTTACTTGTTAAATTAATTCCAAATTTACAATGTATTTAGTTTTATCGCTAGTAATTTTGAATAACAAAAATGTAACAGACACTTTTGTTAGGTTTACTGTCAATATTAATAAGATTTTTTGCCTTTTTTGTTTTTTTTTAATCTTCTTATCTACTTTAGATGTTTACTTAGAATAATAGATTAAAATTTACACATACTGATGTCGTCAATTTCAAGTAATTATCAGTATAACTTATTATTTCTTTACATATATATAGTGATAATAAATAAGCTGATTAACGATAACTTAAGTCTTTTTAGCATTCGTAGAAATAATCGCCTATATGTAATTGACAATATCTCACAACAATATTTCGCATTATGCTATCTGCATTTTTATCAATGCGTATGCTGTTCTTCGCTAATGTAAATTTAATGATAAATATTTAGTTCTTGATTTAATTCTAATAAATCTTTTAATAAGAAATAAAGAGAGAGGAAAAAAGAGATGAAATAAGACGATCTCCAAGAATTCAAATAACATTCCAAGTTTTTTCAATGCAATATTTATTATCTCAGTATATCTCAACAACAATATATATCGGTAGTACATTATATCCTTAGCAACAATATCAGCTTTTTCAAGAGAGATTATTCAACGACGATTACTTGAGACATAATAACGGACATACAGAATTCAGTTTACATTTGAATTACAATAAATATACGAAGCTCGTATAAAATAACTGTTCGATCCAGTTAAAATTGGTGTATATCGTTCGAATACAAAATATTTTTCGTGCATGCGGTTTAAGGTTTCATTATTAAATGCTGTCTTTACTACTCGAGACGCGATTTAACATTTATGGAAATGAGACGAAACATTCCAATATTTTTTTCTCCAACTAGATTCTAAATTATTCGCCACAATTGTCTCGAGGAAATAGTCGCGTTAAAAAAATGTAACTGGAGCTTTGGCAAGAGAAAAGGCAGAACGAGTAGTAAAGACTCGGAATTCTCGATGAGTGAATCGATTAGAGAACGATTGACGCATTATTGCTTCTTACAATAACCTTATAAATTATCAACATTATCCTTTTTATCTTCGAAAAACAAGTATATACATTTACACTAAACTTATGGTATATCCTATACAATATACAAATTCTTTATATATATATAATTATAAAAAATAAACGCGACGATTATAAAATGGATACTATGTGATCCGATTAAATGCGTTTGCTGCTGCTTATCGCTTATACGAGTTCTTCGTTAAGCATACACATGTAATAAGTAAAACATATATATATATATATACATATATATTTTTTATATACATATTACATATAATTTTTAATGTAATGTGTATATAAAAAATATATATGTATATATATATATATATATATATATATATACATATATATTTTTTATATACACATTACATTAAAAATTATATGTAATATGTATATAAAAAATATATATGTATATATATATATATATGTTTTACTTATTACATGTGTATGCTTAACGAAGAACTCGTATAAGCGATAAGCAGCAGCAAACGCATTTAATCGGATCACATAGTATCCATTTTATAATCGTCGCGTTTATTTTTTATAATTATATATATATAAAGAATTTGTATATTGTATAGGATATACCATAAGTTTAGTGTAAATGTATATACTTGTTTTTCGAAGATAAAAAGGATAATGTTGATAATTTATAAGGTTATTGTAAGAAGCAATAATGCGTCAATCGTTCTCTAATCGATTCACTCATCGAGAATTCCGAGTCTTTACTACTCGTTCTGCCTTTTCTCTTGCCAAAGCTCCAGTTACATTTTTTTAACGCGACTATTTCCTCGAGACAATTGTGGCGAATAATTTAGAATCTAGTTGGAGAAAAAAATATTGGAATGTTTCGTCTCATTTCCATAAATGTTAAATCGCGTCTCGAGTAGTAAAGACAGCATTTAATAATGAAACCTTAAACCGCATGCACGAAAAATATTTTGTATTCGAACGATATACACCAATTTTAACTGGATCGAACAGTTATTTTATACGAGCTTCGTATATTTATTGTAATTCAAATGTAAACTGAATTCTGTATGTCCGTTATTATGTCTCAAGTAATCGTCGTTGAATAATCTCTCTTGAAAAAGCTGATATTGTTGCTAAGGATATAATGTACTACCGATATATATTGTTGTTGAGATATACTGAGATAATAAATATTGCATTGAAAAAACTTGGAATGTTATTTGAATTCTTGGAGATCGTCTTATTTCATCTCTTTTTTCCTCTCTCTTTATTTCTTATTAAAAGATTTATTAGAATTAAATCAAGAACTAAATATTTATCATTAAATTTACATTAGCGAAGAACAGCATACGCATTGATAAAAATGCAGATAGCATAATGCGAAATATTGTTGTGAGATATTGTCAATTACATATAGGCGATTATTTCTACGAATGCTAAAAAGACTTAAGTTATCGTTAATCAGCTTATTTATTATCACTATATATATGTAAAGAAATAATAAGTTATACTGATAATTACTTGAAATTGACGACATCAGTATGTGTAAATTTTAATCTATTATTCTAAGTAAACATCTAAAGTAGATAAGAAGATTAAAAAAAAACAAAAAAGGCAAAAAATCTTATTAATATTGACAGTAAACCTAACAAAAGTGTCTGTTACATTTTTGTTATTCAAAATTACTAGCGATAAAACTAAATACATTGTAAATTTGGAATTAATTTAACAAGTAAATAATTAAAGCAACCGATCTCCTCTTTTCTTTTTCTTTATCTTTCTCTTTATCTCATTAATTCTAAAAAAAAAAAAATTTTTTTTAAATGAAAAAAGAAATCCGTGCTTCGATCCGTCGCCCTTTAAATATGGCGCCGTGGAGCAGAGGAGCTTTTCTATTTTCACAAAGTGATCATTAAGCGATCGTCCGTTTACGCTTGTCGGTCAAACTGGTTAGCCTACAGCCCCGCTGGATGTTTCCGCATTCCAAGATCGACGTACTTTTCGAGGTAAAAGGTGGATAAGGTTATCAATCCTTATCGGCGTATTCATTCAGGATTGGCGGTTTCCTGAAATCCGCGTGTCCGATCTTTCCAATTAATCGTGATCGGGGAAACCAATTACGGCCAACGCGACGATTAGCGACACCGTCACGTCAAACAACCATGGTACTCACTTTTCTTGAAACCTTAGCGCGCACGTCACCGATCGTCGTCGATTTCCACGTAAATTCAGAATCGGTCGCGATTTCTCTTTGCGCTAATTCTAATAAATTTAATCACGACATCATTATGTGTGCATGCGAATCGCTGACGTCGATCGAGTCGAATAAAAATGAAATTTCGCGTAATAAATAGATAAATAAAAAAATATATTAGCTCTTGTTTAGAAAAACCTTCATTTGATCGACGATTTTTTTCGAATTCGATCTTATCCGGTAGTATCTATAAGCTGTTTTGTTATCTAATAACGCGAATATAGAATATCTTTTTTAAATAAATTTAAATTAAATTGCATCTCTAAAGTTCGAAAAACCCGAAATTTTTTAGGAAATATTCGAAGAATTCTGGAAAGTTTCTTGGAATTCCAACCTGTTGTATTTATGTTAATAAAACACTATTCATCGTCAGCATCAGGTGTCTATTATCCACTGTTCTGTTTATTCTGCTCTTAGATATTGTTGAAAGTATCAAAATCGATATTCTCATAAGTAACAATGACAAGAAGAACAATAAACCGTTAAGAGATTTAAATCTGCTCTTAAAACTTCCGAAAGACTCGCATTGTCAGTTTTCTGATCTCTCTTCCTATATTTCTTTGGTTTCCTCTTAAAATAAACATAAAGCTGATTATCATAAAAAGTTAATAAATATTTAATAAAGTTGATGACATTTCGAGTTTTGTTTAACTTTATTAAAAGTACTTTTGTTGCATTTATATTTTTTTTTGAAGAAGCATCAAATTTCGAATTACATTTCTATTAACTTTAATCTCGGATTATTTTACTTTTTACTCTTTTCTAATTCTTAGAGTTAAAAAAAGATAAAAGGTAAGTAAACCAAGTAAATTAATCAAAGTTCGGTTCCACCAAAACATAAGATTAATTTTAATCTTAATTCGATATACTTATTTAAATTAAAAAAAAGGAAGTTAAATTAGAAAACAAATTAAATCAAGATTAAAGTTAATCTCATATTAGTAGAATTAAGTCTACACTAATCTTTTAACTTATTTTTTATCTTCCTCTAGTTCTAAGATTTAAAAAGGACAAAAAATAAAGTAAACCGATATTAAATAATCTATATCGGTAGAAAAATGAACATAAATTCATGATGATTTTTATCAAATTCCAATTAACTTAAAAAGATTAAAGTTAATTAAAAGGACAAGATAAAGGGCTACAAGCCAAGGTTTTTAATGTTAAAATAACATTAAGAATAACTCAATCAGAGTTATGGATATATGTTTTAGAATTACATCATTGTTTATTGTTTGACTTTTACTATTAAAAATTTCACTCCAAATCTTTTATCTTATCTTCCTAATTTTTAAATTAATTATTTTTGTTTATTAACGTTAAATTAAAGTTAATCTTACATTGATGGAAGGGGCAGCTCCGAGGAACTCCAATAAAATAATAACAATTACATTCAATTACTATATTCATTCGTCTACAACACGTGTTTTATCTTAAACGGAATAATTTCAGAAGATAAAAATAACAAATAGATGCTGAAGTGTCTCTCCCGCCTCGAGATTTCAAAAAGTTTCGTGACAGAAAACAGAATCGCGATTCCCCGGTCGATACGCATTTCGAAAGACAGCGCGGCGGCGCCACCTAACCGTGAGTTCGCGCAGGTTCGCGGGTTCCGAGAACGCATCACGCTTGACGTCTCAAGTCTCAACGTGACGTCAGTCGTTGATCGGCACGCCAACGGCACTTGACGGTGCACCACAGTATACAGTAATACGGATCGCGAAGACTCGCGGCTACAAAACACGGTGCGTCACGACGATCTGGTCGAACCGCGGCGCGTGAAAGCGACATCGTAAACGCGGGAAGGCGCGAACGTGGAGTCTTGGTGAACGTAAAGGTACCGCGTGAAGAATCCCGGAGGTTCGGCAAAGTGATCCGGACGCGCCGCCCCGGCGCGCGCGCGCGGAGGACAGGGGGTGGCAGGCGAGGAAGAGGAGGGAGTACGGAGCACTCAGCACGATCTTCCGTCCCGTGTACGACGCCATCTTCGCATTGTGCGGTTGCCGTCGCGGACGCCGTCAGGTTGACGGCACTGGCGCGATTGATCGCGCGCATACGTCGTATCGTCGTACGTCGCTGCCTTGTGCTCTGTATACGCGCGTGCGTGCTTACGCACGCGCACTACACGCGTGTTTTTATCCGGAATACGTGTGTATCACGTTGGTGGATCTGTTCTCACGGACGGACGGATGGACGGGAGTCCCTAGCCACACTACGTGAATGTAAACAGAGAATTCTCCATCGCGCCGGATATCATGTGCGACACGGACGAGATCGGCGGCCGTGAGCCGTCCGCTCTGAGCTGAGCGAAGTGAAGTTGTAAGTTGTAAGCACGCGCGTGTTGGTGTGCGCGTTCCTCGACCTGGGTCGGCCGCTAAACAGAGTGGTGTGCGTGCGGGATTAGCGTGAAGTGGGAACGGCAGGCCGATCGTCGGCGACCGTCGCTCCGGGCTCGCCCCGTTGCGTGTACACGGCGTCTCTCTCTCTCTCTCTCTCCTTCCCGTCTTCCTTCTCCCGAGTTTCTCTCTCTTTCTCTCTCTCTCTCTCTCTCTCTCGCTTGCTTCGTCACACCGTTTCTCTCCCTCTCGCACGCTTGGTCGCCTAGGATATTCCCGATACCTGAGACGGGTTCGCGTGTGCGCGAACCACGTACGGTTCTACGTTGGCTCCGTTGCAATGAGAGACCTCGACAGGAAATTCGCGGACGGAACTGTATCCAGGGTGAGTATTCGTTTTGCACTCCGAGAGCGTTTTTTCGCGATTGCGTATCGCGCTGAGGAAGATGAGAACGGCTGGGTCGTCGACGATGTCTCTCCATCCTGTTTACTCCCATCGTCGCTTGTGCTCGTGTTCGTTGCCAACTTCTCGCGTTTTAACGCGTATTACAATCATCGCGTCTCTGCTTTCCATCGTATAGCGTTTTCGCCTCTTTCGTCTGTTCATTGACGCGTCTATTCATATACGCGTTAGATCTGTTTTTTATAGCTCAACCAGCGCGCGTGTTCGCTCTTTCAACTTGAAAGATTTCTTCTTTTTAGCTGACTTCTTGCACGATTCAGCATTCTTTTCTTTTTTTCTCTTCAATGTAGTGAAAAAAGGAGAAGAAATGAACTGTGCAAGTTCAACTAAAAAAAATTGGCCCTAAGCGATATGAATATATTCTACACAGCAGAAATTTCCAATGATATTGCAATAATATTGCAACGTTTCAACAGTATTGCAAACGTTGCAGTAAGTCTTTTAAATGTTCTTTTAAATGAATTTTTTGTGTAACTCATTTTTTCTCTTTTTATCTCCAATATGAAAAAAGGAGAAAAAATGAACTGCAAGAAATTTACCTAAAAGGAACAAACTTAAAATGAAATGATATATTCCATATAACATAGATTATTTCAGTAAAGGTGTTTTTTTTATTGAATTTCTCGCACAGTTCATCCTTTTTCTCTCCAAAAGAATGAACATAAAAGAATGAAAACTAATCCGTGAAAGTCAATAAAAAAGAACCAGACCTGATATCGCTGCAAGCTTTTGTGCAAGAAGCTTTTGTGTAAAATGTTTAATTGACTTGACAAAAGCGAGGAGAAAAGCAGTCCGGGATAGCAATCGTGCGTAACATTTTTTCCTACGGTTCGAAACGTGAAAAGTAAATCTTTTTTCGCACTGAAAGTGATGAAGAAATTTTTCTTTCTTCATGTTTCCGTCCTAAGATAAAAAGTTATGATCTCAGTGCAGCAATAAAAAACAAATCTGTTGTCTTGCTCCGTCGCAAATTTGTAAACATCACGCCTCAGAGGGTCTGTTTTTATCACTGTAGATTAACTTTAACTTATTCCGTATCTTTTCCTAGTTCTAAGAATCGGAGAATAATAGGGAGTAAATTAAATCGATATTATGGTTAATTTACATTGATAGAAAGATGTTCGCACCCTCGTCTTTTTTTCATTCTTGCATGATAAACGATCTGTGGTTTTTCGAGTGCAGGTAAGATACGTGCTGAGAGACCGGATTCAGTAGCGAGATTTTCGCAGGTAGCGACAGTTATTGTTATTGAATAGACGAGAATTTTTTCCGACCCGGAGGGATCTCTTCTCAATGGATATCCGCGCAACTGTCGTAGGCTATCGAATTTTTTCCTTTCCTTCCTGGAGGTTCACGTGTTGTACGTGTCTTTTTACGTGGTTACGTTCGTGTGCGTGATTCTGTCGAGCGAGGTATGCTCTCTTTCTCTCTCTCAATCTCTCTCTCTTTCTTTCTTTCTCCATCTCTTGTTTCTCTTTCGCTTGCTCCGCTCATTCGTTCGCTTGTAAATCGAAATCCGAGGTGCTTTTCCAAGCCGCGTGTTTGTCGCTCGTAAAAAGCCCCACCGAGCCCAAAGGCAGAAGCGGGATGGCATACTGCTGTTTGTCTCAGGTTTGCGAACCTAAACTAACGAAGTCTTAACGTATACAATCGGAAGGTGGATAGGCAGGCAAAGGCAGATAGGCTTTTCGTCTCGTTTTGCGGTTTAACGCATCCGCGTATTTATTCCTAATATAAATTGAGAAACAACATCAGTTTTCAGAATTCATATGTTATTCAGTCACGCTTGTTTTTGCAGTATTTTTCTTCTTTCTCTCCTCCATTCTGAAATCAAAGTGCACTTTGTTCTGTTTTATATTGCAACGAAACCCATAATAAAATACAACTGTAAAAGGAGCAAGGCTTTCTCTCTCTCTCTCTCTCTCTCTCTCTCTCTCTCTCTCGAAAAAAAGACGTTAATATTCCCGTTTTGACGAATATACATCATATTTATATGATAATACTAAGTACAGAAAATGTTGTATTTATGAAATATGTAGAAAAAGATACATGGGATGTATGTGAAATATATTAATTAATTAATTAATTTTAATTATTTTTTATTATTATCTGGATTTACACAACAAATTTCTGGTTATAATAGTCGAATTGTGTGTTTTTTCTTTAAAATAAGAAAAATATAGATACGAAAGAAAAATATATGTTTCTTTAATCATTTTTTTAATAATACAAAATATTATCAGCAATAAGTATGATATACATATCCGCGAGTATATTCTTATATATCTTGTTTTTATAAAAAAAAATATAGATAGATTTATACATGTTACGTTAAAAAATTAAATATAAAAGAATATACGAGGCAAGTTTATATGTTGCTTTAAAAACATTACGTAAAAATATGAAGTATAAATAATATTTTATCTATCATATTTGGTGTGGGTGTGTTTACTACCTGGAGAAAAAAACCTAAAGGTCTAAAAAATCTAAGTCAAGGGATTTCTTTTTTATCTTTAAAAATGAAGAATTTTTGTGAGACTCACGAAAATTTGTGTAATTTAATTTTTTTTATTTAAATTTTGTCTGTTTCTGAAAACATTGTTTCTTTAATCATTTTTTTAATAATACAAAATATTATCAGCAATAAGTATGATATACATATCCGCGAGTATATTCTTATATATCTTGTTTTTATAAAAAAAAAAAAAAAACAGAATGGCAAGGAAAAGGATATATATTACTAATTACATGAGTCTTTTTATTATACTATGGATTTCATGGTTTCACAATTGTAAAAAATATGATAAATAATGATAAATAATGATAAATAATCTCATAGAATTGCTGTTTTCCATTAATCTTCAATATATAATTTATTTATATTGCTAACATTTTAATTTATGTTAAAGTTAGATTAAAAAATTCTCTATTCTCTTACCTGGAATTTGAATAAAAATATCTGGAAAATTTAAGAATTTTCTGTGAATTTTTTACAAGTTTCAGTGAACACCCTGATTTGTCTTTATTAAAATTGTCAGCGTCTTTGCCCTTTATTTTCTTTTTAGTATTTGATTTTTATCATCCTTCAAGAATTGCTGACCAGAAATCTATGTAATCTATTAATGCACATTTTACACATTCTTTTTAGCGATGTTTTTTTTGTAATCCTTATTAAAGCGTTGCCTACCCAAAAATGACACCGACTGTGCATTTCTCGGAAATGCTTTTAAAGATATCAATGTTACAAACAAAAAATGAAGAAAATAATTAGCTGTCAGTAATTTAGCAATGCAAAATATCTCATATAGAAAACATTCTGAGATTTAACTTCTTAGAAAAAAATCATGAATTTCGACTTTACTATGATTTATTTCCAGATTAGTCAATATATTATTAGAATATATATTAGAAATAGTGAATTTTATAATATATAACTATTTGTAAAATATATCTTGTAATATATATTTTCGATATAATTGACGGTTTCCAAAATCTATAAAATTTAGCATATTTTTCCAATTTATATATCGAATTTTTATTCATTAGAGGCCAATTTAACGTTAAATGCGCTTTCTACTTGGAGCAAAAACTAATTCTAGACTTGACCATTTATAATAACCAGCAATTCTAATCTTGCAATTTGTTAGAATTTATTCAGCGCTGGTGGGGAACAGGACTGATATCAATAAAGGTAAATTTGTGAAAATTAGGCATATTGAAGAGATGTATAACATTTTGTGGATGCTATTGCTAAGTAGCTCCCACTTTATTCACATTTCTATAAAATTTTCTGTATTATATTTCTATATTATATATAGCATTGATAATAAAAATGAAATCATAAAATGTCGAAAGATAGAGTATGTGAAGTTAGTACCCTATAACTATAGTACTCAGGAGTTCTGATTAGAGTTCCCGTTTCCTTTTGATGAGACAAAGAGTTCTATATAATTTATAACAAGAGTTCCGCTTAATAATTAGTTTTAAATAATTTTTAAAAAATGAGGTTTCTCAGCGAAATTCGAGATCGAAGTTCTGAGCGGCTTAATAGTTTTATTTTATGACTATCTAGAGTGATACATAAAAAATAATTTTGACAAACAAGAAAATTTATAAACAATTTTTTTTATAAAATTCTGTGATTACGTTAATAGTCATTCTAACAATTTCGAAGAGTTCTTAGCGATTAAAACCAATACAGACTCAAAAATAAAAGAGATATATACTTAAAACGAAATTTGAAAAATCAGTTGCAGAAGTACATATTTCCTTTTGTAATCATCCAATCGCTTTGTCACCTAATATTTTTCATTAGAACTCTTCGAGAACTGCTCAAAACTCCAATCAGAACTACTCAGTATTCTCAAAAAATTTTCAATGAATTTTAAAAAAAAAATTTTTCTTTTAATAAATTTTCTTGTGTGTCAAAATTGTTTTTTTTATATATCAGGAACTGTAGATATTCACAAAATAGAGCTATTAAACTGCTCAGAACTATTCGATCTCAAATTTCGTTGAAAAGTTAGCACCCCATTTTTTAAAAATTATTTAAAAATAATTATTAAGCTTTGTTATAAATTATATAGAACTCTTTGTTTCGTCAAAAGGAAACGGGAACTCTAATCAGAACTCCTGAGTATAGTTAGGGTGCTAACTTCACATACCCCCCCCCCCCTCCCCGAAAGATATACAGGTACACGAAAGTTTGAAAAATATTTGAGGGACGACCCTTCTATTTTTTTCCTTTCATATACACTATTTTTCCCATCTTGTTTTTCTAATGTGGAACGCTTTTCATTTGCTATCTTCCATCCCCACCAATCATCAGAGATCTTAACGTCCGAGTCTATTGTGTACGAAAACTATTGTCCTGGTACTTCTTGTTACAGTCTTCGCGCGGTTTACAGAACGTTAGTTTCATAGAAATTCTTCAGTATTATTTCTGTTCGCAAGTTTATAGACGTCGAATACTAACTGCAGTTTAGACATTCGGAAGTCATGGTGAGAATATAATTATAGTAATGATGCATATAGTTAAATTCTGTATAGAAGAATGATTAATTCTTTATATCATATAAGTTTTTATCCGTCTCTATAGCATACTTCTGCGAATAAATATCGATTGCTAAAATGATTTACGTCTTCGAAGTGTAGTCAAAATGTAGTTAGAAGGTTAGAAATTTGTTTAAATAATTTTATTCTTATTTTAAATCTAAAATTTAAACTTCTCTCTCAACATTTTACATTTAGCCATCAACCTATATCATTCTTCACTGTCTCTTTTGTCACTCATGTATTTTACAAGCTGATTTAGATATTCTATTTGCATTACATTTACAATTCTTAGGAAAGGAATAAAGATTTGAAATCATAATTATATTATTAAATATAATTCTCTTTCTTAATTTTTATCATTCCCTTTTTTTATTTCTATCATTAAAATATTTTGAATTCGCAACGATTCTCTCTGTTCCTTTGTCTTTCATCATGGAATTACAAAAACAGTTTGCAAACATGAGAGACAAAGAAAAATACGGTCGATTTGACGGTTATAATTAACGAAAATCACTTTCTGTTATTATTTGTTGATCGTCAATCGACAATGGATTCGCGAAAGGTTGAGAATACCTCTAGAATACCTCTAGAAGAGATCAGATGCTCCACTAGTCAAACAATAACACATTCGTTAATTATATATAGAGTGCAGAGTTTAGTCTCGCTTTTAGCGCATCCCGATGCCGTCTCGTCTTTCAAAGATATCTTCAATTATTGCAACCGAAGCTTCGTGTTTCATACGATCAAAGACATCCCTTCGAATCCTGTGATCAAAATGTCGGCTTCGTGTTACGTGCATCCGGTGCGAATCGCAGATTACTCGTTTCCATCGTTCTCTATATACGTATGTAAATATCCGTTACCGTTAATCTGTGTTATATTTTTATTTCGTTAAAGACATTAACGTTATCTTACCGATCAATCTCGTGTTCATTTTTCATTTGACTGTCTTATTATCGTTATCTAGATTTACGCTGCAAGTTACAAGTTCTAACGGCTGAATTGTGTGTTCTTGTGTGATTAAATATAAGATTAAAAATAAGAAAAACATATAT
>Ga0157364_1001152_pt1 | contig 21607 bp, 22 predicted proteins | sample AttsexASBM2_FD_111476 | JGI IMG/M metagenome (GOLD analysis project Ga0157364, IMG submission 111476) | Fungus gardens microbial communities from leaf cutter ant in Ribeirão Preto, State of São Paulo, Brazil - Atta sexdens ASBM2 | ecosystem: Host-associated > Fungi > Mycelium > Unclassified ...
ATGCCATCTGTCTGCTATATAGTCATAACTTCAGATAATTTGATAAAAATCAAAAGAGAGTTGAATACTGATAGTAGTATGCTACCATTGAACACTAGAAATCAAGTTCAATAAATGCCACTGAGAATGTTTTGCAGGAAAGATAAACTTTTATTGAACATGTTAGGAGTTATAACTACTATAGAAATATGTCTTTAGGATAGGTGGACTTGGCATATGACAAAGACTATGATTTCATAACAAATTCTAAGAAAGACAAATATGAGAACAGATATTTTGTCAAGAAAAGATCAAGTAAACATTAAGAAAGATAACAAGAATATTAAGATGCTTAAGGACAAATTATGGAAAATGAGGATAAGCACAGAAGCCAAGATAGCAATGTTTAAAAGAAATCTAATAGTAGAAGAAACTATAATATTAGAAGAAATCTGAAAGAACAGTATTAGAAAACAAAAAGTACAGACAAAACTTGAGAAATAAAATAAACAAGCATAGAAAGATAATGAAGTGGTATACATAAAAGAAAAGTCTATATCCCAACAACTGGAAATTTTGAGAGCAAATATTACAGAAGAACTATAAACCAGCAAATATAGAATATTTAGGACAACAAAGAATACCCAAATTAATCAAAAGAAACTATTGCTGGCTAGGAATATGAAACAATATCAAGAAATATGTCTAGAGATGCCAAAAATGTTAACAGAATAAAGTGTAGCATATGAAGAAAGCTGGAGAACTTCATCTATTAGAAACATCTTAAGAACTATAGCAGGAAATCAGCATCAATATCATAGTACTATTACCAAGATCAAAAAACAAGGATGTAATAATGGTCATAGTAGATCAATTCATAAAAATTATCAGACTCAAGGTAATAATAACAGCAGTATCATTAGAGAAAATTGGACAAAGCTTTTGAGACAAAACCTATGAAAAAGAGAGATAAAACTCCAAAATGACATCTTAAAGCACAACCAGCATTAAAAAAATCCAAGACATATCTTATCAGCTCACAACTACTCCCTTCTCTTCCAACTCCTACATTACTCACACAGTTAACAACATGAACCTTATCATAATCCTTAACAAAGAAAAGAAAGACTAGACAAAGAAATACTACAAAATAATTTGAGGATTGGAAACTATAGCAAATATTCAACTTTAGATTCAAAATATCATCAAGTTAGCTGATGTAGCAAATAATTAGTTGACAGATATCAAAACCATTTTATTATGACCTTAGACTAAGCTCAGGTTGCAACTCAGGCAAAGACTTGAGATAAGAAGTAGGGATGATACAATTGGTAAAGTGTAAAGATACAAGAGTATATCTATGCTATATATATGAAAGTACAATAAGAAAAAGGTCCACAATACACAAGATAATTGAGTTATAGAATAATGAGGAGAGAGTAAGGATAGAGCACCTATTACATGAGGTGCTAACTGAGATTACTTTGGTGCAGCCAATTATATCATCATTACCCTTTACCCTGGTTTATGCTGAGTCTATGAGGTATTGATCATAACAATACTTTATTTTCAGCATTCATGTCCTCATGAATTAGACCAGCACTTTAAGCTCTCCAACAACATGTGTTACCACTATTTTTTTGTTAGGACCAATGATGACTTGTTCTTGATTGTTGATGGCAATGAAATATAGTTTGTGGGGTGGTCCTCCTTGATATATAGTTATTGGATAACCATTCCTTGAGATCTCTATATCATGCTTTTCTTTTATGAATGCCATTGCTACTTTCTTCCAGAATTCTGAATTTTGTTCTCCTCTGGACTGAAGTGATTGATAATATGGGAGCGGTTTGAATAGCCTTGTTTGAGTTGGAGAGTGAATGAACTTCATAAACTGTTCTAAGTTCCTGATTTCTTCATGTATAAAACTTGATTTAGTTGTCTTGAATGCAGTTGTTAATTCCTCATATGGCTTGATTAATATTACTTTTTCATCTTCCTCTCTTCCTCTTTTCAATTCCTTCTTCTGTCTCTTATCTCTGTCCAAGTCTTGAATTTCTTGAATATTATCATCCACATCTGTGTTGTGGCAACCACTTATCACAATGACAAATGATCACACAAATAAGTAAATCTCAAATGCAGATATAATGTGAGTAGTTCACAAGAGAACTTGACAAGGAGCCTCTTCTTAATTAGAGTCCTATTTATACAAAGTCCTCATGGTCCATGCTACTAATAATTAACCCTGCCCTTATATCCATGCTCCTTCCTCATATTCACCTCAGGGTTGCCATGTTGTATACATGTGTCCTAACGTCATCTTCTAGATCCTTCCACCACCTTCTAGGCCTATGACATCAAATCATGTGACATGTCATGTGACTTCAGTGTCACATGCCTCTTCATTGTTCAAAAGAAAAGAAAAAGAAAACAAAATCCCTATAAAGTCAGAAAATAAAAGAAAATAAAAATTGTTTATGTCCAAAGTGTCCCATAACAATCTGGTGGTGCTCTTCTGTCAATTCTTTTAAGATGCATTGCCTTTTCCTTTGTATTTGTCTAACTTGTCAGCCAACATCTATTGAACTTGATATGCTCAATCTTCTATGTTGCTTTGAATTAAATATTATAAATTCTCTGATATCCCTATGACATTCATTGTATTTGTCATTTGATTATTGATGCTTGCTTTCAAGATCATCCCCTCTATTTCTGTAATTGTGTGTTTGTTTCTTCTGCCATCTTCATCATGTTCTATACTTGTCTCTGAACATCTATCATTGCTTCCAGTCCTTTTAACATCTTGTGGTATAATTTAGTCCAGTCATCATATTCTTTCTTGAATAATTTGGCTTCATCTATGTTGTTGAGCTTTCTGGTAACATATGGGTTGGGGGATGTTGGTGCAGTCATGTAGTTGTTGATGAATTGAGAAGATATTTGAGATATCAAGTGATGTTGTGAACTGTTGAAATGGAGTTTTATCCTTTCTTTTTATCAGTTTTGACTCAAAATCTTCATCCAATAGTCTTCAATTGCCTCTTTTGCATGAGGTAACTGTTATGAAGCGCTTTGAACACTAACAATTTTTATTTTATTTTATTTTTCTGATTTTATATTAATTTTGTTTTGTTTTGTTTTTGATTTTGGACAATGAAGAGGCACATGACACTACAGTCACATGACATGTCACATGATGTGACATCATAGGCCTAGAACATGATAAAAGTACCTGGAAACAACAGGGCACATGTACATCACATGGTGGCCTTGAGTAGGAAATAAGGTAGATATGAGGCTGGAGCATGGACAATAGGGCAGGCCTAGTTATTGTTAGCACAGACCACATGTAAAACATATATATAGGGCTCTAATTCAGCAGAGACTCCTTGTCGAGTTCTCTTGTGAACTTCCCACATTATATCTATCTAAGAGATTTGCTTGCTGTGTAGTCATTAGTCTTTGTGACTGGTGGTTGCCACAACATTGTGGTCCTCTGTCACTTAGAATATTTCTCAGTACTCCATGTATTTTCCATATTTTGTCCTGATAGATCTTTGCAATTTCTTCTGAGGAAATATTTGTTGTTGTTGCTTTTAGCCTGACTATCTTGGTAAATCTGTCCACAATAACTACAATAGCATCTTTTTTGTTTGACTTTGGTAGTGGACCAATGATAGTTATACTGATTTCTTACCAAGGTTCTTGTGGTATTTCCAATGGATATGATTCTTCTGCTTTCTTCTGATGTTGTATTTTGTTCTGTTGGCATTTAAAACATCCTTGAAAGTATTTCTTTACATCTTCTTTGATTCCTGATCACCAGTAGCTCTGTTTGATTAGTTCTAACATTCTTGTTTGTCCTGGATGGCTGACATCCACAGGATTGTGGTTTTTGTATAGCACTTGTTCCCAAGTTTTCCTATTATTAAGAATGTAGATTCATCTATCTACATAGACTATTCTGTTGTCTTCCCAAGCTTGTCCATCTTCTTTCTTCAGCTCTTATATCACTTCTTGCTCTCTTGTTCTATTTTATTGAATTTCCTTCAGTAAATCTGTCTTTTTCATTATACTGTTCCTTTTTAATATCATAATTTCTACTGTAGTTCTTCTGTTCCATAGTTCCTCCTTGAGCAGCTGTATGTCTTTGTTGTCATCTTGCATATTCACTTGATTCTTCCTTGATAGAATATCTGCCTTTGTATTTGTTTTCCCTGGTATATATCGCAGTGTGAAGTCATAGTCTTGTAACTTCAGGTACCATCTAGCTTGTCATCCATTCAACTTTTGAGGTTCTCTGAAATACTTGAGATTTTCGTGGTCTGTCCAGACTTCAAACTTTCCTGTAGTATCTAATAAGTATTATCTCCACTTGGTTAAAGCTTTCACAATGGCCAGTAGTTCTTTGTCATATATCTCATAATTTCTTTCTGCTGGTTGCATTATTCTGGATAAGAATGCTATCAGTTTCCACTTTCCTTCTTATTCTTATAATAGTACTCCTTCTATAGCATGTTCTGAAATGTCTGTTTCTACCCTGAATTTACCTTCCCTTTTTGGAAGGGAAAGTACAGATTGACTTGTTATCTTTTTCTTTAATCCTTTGAATGCCTGTTAGTATTCCTCTATCTATGCCCATTCCTTCTTTCCTTTCAACTCATTCAATTATTTTGCCATATGATTGAAGTTCTGGATAAACCTCCTATAAAAATTTGCAAATCCCAGAAAGCTTTCTACTTCCTTGATTTTTGTTGGCATCTTCCATTCCTTGACTGCTTTTATCTTGTCTTGTTCCATTTGAACTTGTATCCTTCCAATGACTACTCCAAGTATTGGGATTTCCTCCATGTTGAAATTGCACTTGGATCTTTTAAAACATAAGTTGTGCCTTTCTATGATCTTCAAAAATCGAATCATTCTTTCTTCTAATTCCTTCATTGTCTTGGCTGGTATTATGAAATTGTCCATATAATTTACCAATACTCCTTTGTGTAACAGCTCCTGGAATATATTATTTATCATCCTTTGAAATATTCCCAGTGAGTTGTACAGTCCAAAATACATATCCTATGGTTCAAATAATCCTTTGTTTGTCAAGAAAGCCACTTTTCATTTGTTGCCTTCTTTTATCTGCACATTGTTGTATCCCCGAATAATATTGAGTTTGTTGAAGTACTTTGCTTTCTTCAGTTCATTGATAACTTCTCCTATTAGTGGGAGTGGCATCTTGTCCTTGATGGTGACCTAATTGAGTTTCCTATAATATTAAACCAGCCATAGTGAACTGTCTTTCTTTGGAATATAGAAAAATAGGGCCACATATCTCGGTTCTGATTCCACTATCAATCCAGCTTTTAGTTGTTCATCTAACCACTGATTAAGAGCTTCTTCTTCCTTTAATATCATCACATAGGCCTTTGCATTCAGTTCTTTATGTGCTTCTTCCATAAGGTTTATTTCATAATTCCATTCTCATTATTTTGGCAATTTTTCAAATTTTTTCTTATTGAACAAATGGGTGAATGGTTGAATATAGTCTGGCAAATCTTCTAGATTCATTGTATTGGGTTCCTTTCCAATTTCTCTATTGTCCTGTTCTTTGTTTTCTGGGGCCTGTGTTCTTCTGGTTTTGAACTCTATGTCCTGGTGTTTCATCTTGTAAGATCCTAGACACCTTGTAAACCATATTGTTCCGTTCTTCCAATTAACCTCTGGATTGTGCTTATCCAGCCAATTATATCCCAAAAACATGTCTGTATCATTTAGATCCATTACTGTAGCTTCTAGCTGCTCCTTGTGTCTGTTGATTTCAATTTCTAAAGGTGTCACTCTGGTCACCTCTCCATTCTTTGTTCTGTCTGCATTAAAAACTTCAAATGAGAAGTTGATTGTTTTGTCTAAATTCTCCTGTTCTTGACTAACTGTTCATCAATTTCCATGTATATGCATTCTGAATTAACCAATGCCTTGACTTTGAGGTTCTTTCTATTCTTTGTCTTGACATTTGCTCACACATTTAATTCCTTCTCAGAATTACTCTGTCAGTTAGGAATAATATATTTATTCTGAGATTTTACAGAGATCTCTTATACCATATCTACTTGAGATCCTTACCAAAACCCTTCTTCTTGTCAACTTCTTTTTTATCTTCATCGACTGATTCTTTCTGAACCTTTTGTTTCTTCATCAACTACTTTCCTTTACAGTCCTTCGCAATGTGTTCTTCTCTGTTGCATTTGAAACATTTTCTTGTTTCCTTCTCTTTCTTCTTCCAACATTTCTTAGCTATATGGCTATATTTGTTACAGTTGAAGCACTTTGGCTTCCTGTCTTTGAAGTTATTATTTGACTTCCCAATGTTTATAGATTGTCCTTGTTCTCTGTATGTCATTTCTGTTTCCATTTTATAGTCATGTCATCCTTCTGTGGATTTGTATCCTTTTCTTACTGAGGTAATTGCTACCTTCCACTCTTTGAGTGTCTCTGGTGCTGCAATAGGTGGGTATCCCAGTATTGTTTTGATAATATCAGATTGTACGTTTTTCTTTAGTAAAAATATCATATATAATTCATTTGTATTTGCCTCAAAATCTATCATGAAGTCTGCTGTATTCTGCTTTCCTTATTTGAAAGATTCGATCTTCCACTTGGCATCTGCTGCCTTTGTCTTGTCACTGAATGTGGTTTTGATTTCCTTAACAAATTCATCCCAATTCTAGGTTTCTAGTTTTTTGTCCAGCTCATCTAGCTTTCTTTGTGTATATATGCCTGCTACAACTCCTCTGAGGTGTGCAAGGATTACTGTGATCATATCATTGGTCTCTATAATCCTGTTACTTTTGAGGAATGATTGTATTCCTTTCTATCAGTCTTTAAATTTTGTTTGGTTCCTATCGAACCATTCTAGATTTGGAACCATACTCTTTGGTGTTACAGCTTGTATGTTATTGTTTATCATTGCTGGTGCTGGTGCTACAGACATTTCTTCATCTGATTGTTCATTTGTTTCACTTGAGGCTTTGTTTATGATCTTCAAGAATCCTAGTCTTTTAGATAATGCCTCAATATTATCTGTTCTTTGTGAACTCATCTTGTTCTTCTCGTGGTCTATGCCATGTGTGTTTCGTTCTTTATCTGGCAGTAACTAAATGTTATAACCTTAGACTAAGCTCAGGTTGCAACTCAGGCAAAGATTTGAGATAGAAAGTAAGGATGATGTAATTGGTAAAGTGTAAAGATACAAGAGTATATCTATGCTATATATATGAAAGTATAATAAGGAAAAGGTCTACAATATACAAGGTAATTGAGTCATAGAACAATGAGGAGAGAGCAAGGATAAAGCACCTATTACATGAGGTGCTGACTGAGATTACTTCGGCATAGCAGATTATGTCATTATTACCCTTTACCCTGGTTTATGCTGAGTCCATGAGGTATTAATTACAACATATTTTACTATAAACAGAGAAAATCTATAAAATACAAATTGGTAGAGATATTTATAGTATATCTGAAGAATTAAGAAATTTCATTCATAGAGATATGAAATGACAAGCCCACTATATTCAAGTATTACTGGCTATTAAGAAATATATCAAACACTTCAAGAAATATCTCAAGAAAAACAAAAACAAAAAGATGTCATTCAAGACAAGAAAGTGTTTCTTTACAAATTATATGCTATATTATCAGAATCAAGCAGACTACCAACACCAGAACCAATACTATTAAAAAAAGAAATTGACAATCTAGAAAAAATAAAGATACTACAATTCCCAGTAAAGACTATACCATTTCTTCTCCTAGCTCACTATAAATTCATTTAACTAGATAGAGAAAAGAATACTTAATACAGAAACAAAATCACAGTTGAATTTATAAAACAGAAGCATAATTCAAATACAAGTTGTTAAGAATTTCCAATTGAAATATATTTGGAAAGACTGCTATATGAATCATTCTTCATAGTATTGATCTTAGAAGAGATGATGGTCATTGGACCTACTAAGAAATTAGTAGCATTATATATGGTTGGAGATTTAGTATTTTTAGATTGAACAAGTTCATGTGGATATGAATATTAAAATGGGAGTCTTGTTATGATTATTATCTCATGCTCTATAGATATTTTATCTTATGTTTAACATAACTTAGACATGTGTTGGGGTTTGTTTTATTCCTAACTCATAGTAACTACATCTTACATTCTTCTTATATAGTATTAGCTAACAACTTATATAGTAGTAGAGGTTTTCTCATGTTTTTCTCATTTTCTTCTTATTGTTTCCTCAAGGATACCTTAACTATTCCTTATGGTCTATAGGTATATATAGTAGTAAATATAATCCTGTATTTTTATACTTTACCAGTTGATTATCTCCTTACTCTTTTCTCAAGTCTTTGCCTAAGTTGTAATCTAAGTCAAGCTTAGAATCATAATACTATTCCTTAGTTACTATCTCAAGCAGAGTACATTATTATATAAGTCAGATATATCACTATGAATCCTTATCCTGCTGAAGGGTTAACCTTCTCAATTTCTACTAAGTACACCCTCTGAAATATATGACTAGTACAACAAGTAGAGATACAGCACATAAGCTTAAGGTTATTTGCAATCTATATTCTGTATACCATAGATAAATAGAATGCTTATCTACCTTCTGAGAGTCTTCTGTAGATCTTGGTTGCTAATATAGTAAAAGTAAACTTTTATTATAAAGAATACCAAGAAATAATGGAGATAGAGAAAAGAAGTGGAATGTGATTCTAGGATCTCTATGGCTTACTTACCACAATATAGAGGTTAATTAAAAAATAGGGGAAGTTAAAATAAAAAGATGTCTAGAAAAGTGTGAAAAACAGTAGAGGTCAAAGTAAGAGAAGTTGGGATAGCAAAAACAAAAAGAGGAGGAACAAATAAAAGAAAAAATAAAAGAGAATGAAAAAAAAAGAACAAAAGAAGTTGGAAAAATGAAATTTAGAGAAGAGAGAATTAGATACAAAGGAGTTAATGAAAGAATAGGAAATATAAGAAAAAAGAGAAGTAATAAAGTCCAGAGAAGAGACAAAGAAGTTAGTACCAGAATGCTTTCATAAATAGCTTAAGGTATTTGAAAAGAAAGGGAAAGATTTATTTTTTATCTAGAAAAGAAAAAGGAGAGGTACATGAATTCATGGAAGAATAGTTGAAGAAAGAATACTTATAATAAGATCATCAAAGTCACCACAGATAGCCCTAGGGTTCTTTTTGGAAAAGAAGAATAGAAAGAAGAGAATAGTGCAAGATTATTGGTATCTCAATGAGTGGATGGTGAAAAACAATTATCCATTACCTTTACCTTTAATTTTGGATATTGTCAAAAAACATTAGGACAAAAAGAGTCTTTATACTAAGTTGGATCCAAGGTGGAGGAATAATATGAGGATTAAGAAGGAAGATGAGTGGAAGCAGCATTCACAGTGTTAGAGGGTTTGTTTGAACTGACTGCAATGCTTTTCAGATTGACAAATTCACTAGCCATGTTTCAGGCCATAATAAATGAGTTGTTGCAAGATTTAATAAACACTAATTAGATAGTAAGCTTTATTGATGATGTGATAGTAGAAATAGAAGGAGAAGAAAGATATGATAAGCTAGTAGATGAAATCTTAAGAAGGATGGAGGGAAATGGTTTGTATGTAAAGCTAGAAAAGTACAAATGAAAAGTGAGAGAAGTTGGATTTTTAGGAGTAGTAATAGAACTATAAAGAATAAAAATAGAGAAATAAAAGGTAAAAGCAGTATTGTATTGGCCAGTATCTCAAAAAGTGCAAAAGTTTTTGGGATTAGCTAACTACTATAGGCAATTTGTGAAAAACTTTGCAAAAATAACAAAACCTTTACATAAGTTGGTAAGAAAAGATCAGAAGTAGGTTTGGAATAGAGGTAAATACATTAGATTATACCACTAGAGAAGTATTATCCAGAGAATGTGTCAGTAGCCTATCTTTCTAAATCATTGAATGAAACAGAAAGAAACTATAAAATTAATAATAAATAAATGTTGGTAATAATTAGAGAATTGGAAAATTGGAGACACTTGCTAGAAGATGCTAGATTAAATTTTGAGGTTTGAACTGACTATAAAAAATTAGAATACTAAAACATGTGCTGGAAGTAAGGATGGGGAAAGCAGATAGATTAAGTAAGAGATTGAACTAGAAGGTGGGAGTGGAAAATAATAATTAAAATCAAAAATTGATAAAGGAGAAATAGGTGAGAAGTTTGAGAGAAGTAGTTGTAGAAGGACCAGAAATGGAGTTATTGAAAAATAAAGGTAAGAGTAAAGAATAAAAAAGTAATAAAAGTGGTAAAAGAGATGAAGAAGATAGAAGTTAAGGTGTTGAGAGGAGAGAAGTGGGAAATAAGAGATGATCTGGTGTTAAAATAAAGAAAAGTGTATGGACCAAAAGATAAGAGACTTAGAATGAAAATTACACTATGATGTTCTAATAGCAGAACATAGGAGAAGATGAAAATAATAGAAATGGTTATAAGAAATTATTGGTAGCCATGAGTAACTAAAGATGTAAAAAGATATGTGGAATTTTGTGATTTGTATTAATAGATAAATAATTACACTGAGGGTCCAGCAGAAAAACTAATGCCAAATGAAGTATCAGAGAAATTATTAATATATTTAATAGTAGATTTTATCACCAAGTTATCTTTTGTGGTAGAGAAGAATGCAATACTGATAGTGTGTGATATGTTATTTCAAATGACATATTTTGTAACAACTGCAGAAGAAATAAAAGCAGAGTGATTGATCTGGTTGTTTAGAGAGAATATGTAGAAGTTGGATAATCTTTCTAAAAGTGTAATCTTAGATTGACAGTCTCAGTTTGTAGTAGATCTAACTAGGGAATCAAACAAGATGCTGGGTATAGTATCAACTACTTTTTACTCTCAGATAGATAAGCAAACAGAGAGAATGAACTAAGAAATAGATTAATATTTTAAGTTCTTGATAGATTATAAATAAAAGGATTGGACAAAATGGTTGGCAATATCAAAGTTTATTATTAGATATAATTCACACCTTGATATCTGAGACCTATTAATGAGCTCCCAGAAGTCAGATTAACAAGTATGTATTATTTTGATATATAAAATATAAATGTCAAAATAATCTTTGGCTTCAGCTTATATGCTGTATCTCTACTAGTCACATTGGTCACATATTTTAGAAGAGTTACTTAGGATAACTGAAGGACAAATGTTAGGGCAACTGGGCAAAGAATACAGTAATACAGTAAAGATTACAACTGTTACAATTTAAAACTTAGAGTATAATTAAGAAAAGAACACTATATAAGATTTATATAAGAGAACTCAATAGAGTTTCAAGTACAAAGCATTTACCTTATATTCACAAAGCTAGTGGTCTGTGCAACACTATATCTAGTCTACTTTAAAGACTATGCATTATCCATAAGGTCAATGTTATATGATGCTATTGTTCCAGAACTTTCTATGTCTTTTTATATAACACATGATTGTATGACCATGACTGATATATGACACAATGTCACAAATTGTGACATTTTGTGACAATCACATATGATATCACACTAATCCTTAATCCTAAGTTCAAAATAGAAAAATAAATAGAAATGAAAATGAAAATAAGAAAAAATAAAAGAAAAACAAAGTCTACTATCTTTAATTTTGATAACAACTTCAGGAAATCCTAAGTGTATAACTAATCAAGTACTATTCATCTTCACAAAAACCTAAGAGAATAGAATAAGATTTTCCAAAGAGAGGTGCAGTTCTAAATATCCTACTGTATATTACTATCTAGTAGAATGATAGTGTGCAAATGGTTAGAAACCTAGATAGAAGTATCTAGAATATCACCTAAAAAGAAGGAGTATACTTGATAATAATTAAAAGAAGCTAGCTTAAGCTTAGACTAAAGATGAGAAAGTACACTGATATGTAGTAGAGTTTGGCTGAGAATAAGAAAGCCCACAAGAAAGCCTATGGAGTGTCACCAATACTAGAAGACAGTATCAGTTTTGGTTGATTTTCAGGATAAGATTTACAGTGTAACTACTAGTTTATATAATAAGTATTTTACCTAGGGTAGTTATCTAAAAATGGAGACTGTAAGTGAGTTATCTTAGTTCTGGATAGTCCTTAGATGCTAGGATAGAGATCCATAGAGTTGTTAAGAAGTCTAGTAAAGACATTCAAGATAGAATAGAAAAACTGATCTGCACTAGAAGAAGTTTGGAAGTGTGAATGAGTTAAAGAGTGTTATCTATAAGTTGGAACATATGTGACTGGATTAGGATGTGATAATTAAAAAGAAAAGAAAGGTAGAGAAAGCAGTGGAGTTCACAGAAAGAATTAAAAAAGTATAGGAAGAAGTAGGAGTAGTAATAAAGAAGTATAGAAGGGGATGAGAAGACAAGCAAATAAAGAAAGCAAAAAAATAGAAGAGTGGAAAAAGAAAGAGAAGATAATGTTAAGTATGAAAGACTTAGTATTTAAAGAATGACTAGATAAGAAGTTAATAGAGAAATATGTGAGATGTTGAGTTGAAAACAATAAACTTGGTTTATTTTATTTTTCTTTCTCATTTTATTTTATTTTCAATTTATTTTCTTATTTTTTGGACTCAAAGTTAGAAGTTAGTGTGATATCACACATGACTATTAAAAACTGTTATACAACATGACACTATGTCACACAAAAGGACAAAAAATGTTCCAGAATAATGACATCATATAGCATGTTTACTACATATTGACCTTATGGATAACATATGTTCTTTAGGGTAGACTAGGTTTAGTATAGTATAGACTATTAGTCCAGCATGTATAAAATAGATACTTTGTACTTAGAACTCTACTGAGTTCTCTTGTGTAAACCCTATACAAGGTTTTTTTTTGACTTATCACTGAGTCTTGAGTTGTAATATTAGAACTTAATATCCATTCCTGAGACCATTCAATCCAGAGCCTTCTCTATTTATCTCTTTTTACTCCCTTATCATTCTTAACTAGAAGCAACACTGCTCTTTAGTCAAGAAAAATAGCTAGACCATAGGCTTAAGGGATATACTAGCTAGATAGGGAAAGCCTAGTTTTTATATTGCATTAAAGCTCACTAGTGCTTTGTAAACATATAACCTTGAGTAGATGTAATAGATAGCATTTTTTGTATAAAAGTTCTGTACTGTAAGATCTACTTGTGATCTGTTCATATAAGAGAATGGCAGTAGCTCTTAAAGCACTATTTAGAATAGAATAACCTTCTTAGGTTAAAATTATTTACATTTTCACCAGGACAGTAGTTGGTAGCAAGTAGACAGTATGAGACAGAATGAAAAGAGTACTTACTAGCATCCACTGAGATAGCATTAAGTTCAGAGTATAATTCTGAGAGTGAGGCCAATACTGGCTTCTCTTATTTACTCTTATATATATTTTCTTTCTTACACTACCACTCTTGATACTATTACCAATTTATTCTCTCTCTTTTTTTTATAAAAATATAAGTTAGCACAACTTTAACTAACTTTTGATTCAGATAAGGCAGCAACAGGAGTAGATTGCAGTGTTATAATCATTACTAGAAAAAAGGGAAGAAAGAGTAGAAGAAGAAGCAGTAGCAGAGGTTTCTAGACCCAATGTCAAGTTAAATATAGATATGGCCAAGCTACTAATATTCAATGGAAACACAAGTAAGGTCTTAGAGTTTTTGATGGCATGTAAGTTTTATATCAGGATAAAGATGAAAGATACATCAGTAGAAGAACAGATATAATAAATCTTGTTATATATGTAAAGAGAGTTGGCTAATATTTGGAAAGAGAACATTATGGAAGATTTGAAGAATGAGAGCTTTAAGTTTGCAATAGTAAAAGACTTTCTCACTAACCTAAGATAAGAGTTTGGAGGAGGAAACAATAAAACAATAAAGATAATGGAATTGAAGAAGGTAAAACAAAAGTTAAAAACAAAGGAATTTATACAAGAGTTTAGAGAAGTAGCAAAAGGAAGTAGGTATGAGATATAACCATTTATAGAGAAGTTTAAGCAAGGAATAAATAGGATGATCAGATAAAAACTGATGGAATCAGAATGCCTACTAGGAACAATAAACAGTAGTATATGTTACAACTTTAAGACTTATAGTCAAGTCAAAATAAAAATCTTGTATAGGGATTACACAAGAGAACTCAATAGAGTTCCAAGTACAAAGTGTCTGCCTTATATATGCTAGACTACTGGTCTGTACTGCACTAACCTTAGCCTATCCTAAAAGCTATATATATTATATACCATTAATATGTGGGATAACATCATTATTGTAGAATCTTTTACATCCTTCTGTGTGACATGTAACATTTTGTGACAGTCATGCTAAATCCTAATTCTAATAAAAAGAAATGGAAAAGAAAAATAAAATAGAAAGAAAAATGAAAAAAAGCTAAGTCTACCACTTTCAACTCTGACAATATAAGAGGGCTATTAATTTGGATAGGTATTAGAGGGAGAGCAGAAGGAAAGAAGAAAGATTGAGAGGACAAAAAGAGATGGTGTCTTTAGCACTAAGGTTAAATACATCAACAAATATCAGTAGGATATAATAACAATAGTTGCCATAGCCTCAAGGCAAGAAATTCAGCAGATACTAGTAGGGCCTATACCAATGGAAGGGATGAAAAGAACAAACACAACTGTGGTGAGCCCATAGCAGTAGACAGAATTGGTGCTAAGATACAACCTATATACTATGGATGTAAATAGAGAGAGAAATTACTGTAATTACAATTGTGAGAGATTTGAGGACAGTCAAACAAGGAAAGAGAATTAGTTATCAAAAAAATAACAAACATTTAAAAGAGGAGGAGAGCTTAATAGTCCTCAATTAGACTTTAGTAATAATAGGTTTGTAATACTCAGTAGAGTAATAAAAAATACATTCTGTTGTAATCTTGACAATGAAAATATGCTAAGAAAAGTAACAGTGAAGATTGGACTTAAAAGAATTGATACATAGGAAAAAGTAACAGTAGAGGTATTATTAGATAGTAGTGTAACAAGATTGGTCATGAGTTTGGAGTTTGCTAGAAAGTAAGGGTTTAAACCAGAGAAAATTGAAGGACCAATAATATGAGAAATGTGGATGGTTCTCTTAACAAGAAAAGATCTATTGAGTATATGGTAGAAGTAGATATTTATTACCAGAAACATAGAAAGAGGACAGAGATTGATGTGATTGGAGGTCAGAAGTGGAGTGTAATTTTGGGAATGTTATAGCTTGCTCATCACAATCCTAAAATTGACTGGAGGACAGAAGGTAAAGATGATGAGATGTCCAGAGAAGTGTGGAAAGTAGTGGAGGCAAAAGCAGAGAAAACTGGGATAGCAAAAACAAAAAGAAGAGAAGAAGAAGAAAGAAAAGAAAAAGAAGCAAAAAAAGAAGAAGTAGAAGAAGGAAGAAAAGAAAAAGAAGAAACCAAAAAGGCAGAGAATAATGAAAGCAAAAAAAGTGGCAGAAAAATAGGAGATTTAGGTTGAAGAGAAAAAAGTAGCAAAGTCAGAGGAAGAAGCCAAGAAATTAGTTCCTCTAAGATTCTACAAATGGATTCATATCTTTGGAAAGAAAACAAGTGAGAGGATGCCAACAAAGAAGCTGTGTGATCATATAATAGAAGTGAAGAAAGAATTTATGCCAAGAAGGGAGAAGGTATATCTATTATTAAGAAAGGAGAGAGGAGAGGTACATAAGTCCATTGAAGAATAACTAAGGAAAGTATATATTAGACCCTTAAAATCACCTCAAACAGTATCTGTATTTTTTGTAGGAAAAAAAATGGTAAGAACTGTATGATATAGAACTATAGGTATTTAAATGAATACCTTCACTATATACTTCATATGAACTTATCACTCTCTTCTATGGGCCTTCTGTCTCTTTACCCACACAACATTTTTATCATTCCACATAATGGAAATTGAGATCAAGAATGGACTATTAAGAACAATTTTCCTTTGCCTTGAATTTTGGATATTATGGAAAACATTGGTACAAAAAAAGTATTTACTAAATTAGATTTATGATGGGATTATAATAATGTATGGATAAAGAAAGAAGATAAGTAGAAGATAGTGTTCAAAATGCTGGAAGAGTCATTTGAACCAACTATAATATTCTTTGGGCTTACAAATTCTCCAATAACATTTTAAACTATGATAAACAAAATTCTATAGAACTTGATCAATACTGGAAAAGTAGCAAGTTTTATTGATGACATTATAGTAGAAATGGAAGAAGAAGAGAGACATAATGAAGTAATAGAAGAGGTAGTAAAAAGGTTGGTGGAAAATGACTTATATGTAAAATCAGGAAAATACAAGTGAAAGGTTAGAGAAGTAGGATTTTTAGGAATAGTGATTAGACTGAAAGGAATTAAGATAAAAGAAAAGATGAAAGGAGTGTTAGATTGGCTAACTTCTAAAGGAGTTAAGGATATACAGAAGTTCTTGGGACTAGCCAATTATTATTGACAGTTTATTAAAGATTTTGTATCTATAGCTAGACTATCGCATGATCTAGTAAAAAAAGATCAGAAGTGGGATTGAATGGAGAAGCAAGAGAAGGCATTTAAGAAGTAAAAGAAGAAATTCACAAAAAAACTAGTGTTAGCAGTACCAGATTTAAATTTAAAAAATGAGGATGGAAGTAAATACATTAGATTATACCACAGGATGTTACGACCTTAAGCTAGAGCTCAGATTACACTTAGGCAAAGACTTGAGAGAGAATAAGGGATAGGATTCAAGTGGTAAAGTGTAAGGATACAGGATAGTATCTATGCTATATATACAAGTAAAACATGTTGTAGAAGTGTGGAAGCCATGAGTCCAAGATATTATAAAACATGAGAGAACAATAAAGAGAAAGTGAGGTATCTGCTCCTACTACATGAGGCGCTGACTGAGACTTACTGTGGCACAGCCATTTATGTTGTCATACCCTCAACTCATCTCCTCGTGGTATCCTGAAGGTATCGATCGTAACACAGGAGGAGTTTTATCTATGAAGTGTGAGGATGAACAATGGAGACTTATAGTATATCTTTCAAAATATCTCAATAAGATAGAGAAGAGCTATGAAATCCATAATAAAGAGATGTTGGTAGTTATTAGAGGATTGGAAAACTGGCAACATTTGTTAAAGAGCACAAAGTTTAAGTTTGAAGTCTGGACTGATCATAAAAACTTAGAATATTTCATAAAAGCATAGAAATTAAATTGCAGACAAGCAAAATAGGCTCTTTATCTGTCGAGATTCAATTTCATCTTAAAACATGTGTTAGAAACAACAATAGAGAAGACAGATAGACTGAGTCAAAGACCAGATTGGAAAGTAGGAGTAGAAAAGGACAACAAAAACCAAAAAATAATAAAAAAAGAATAGATTTGTGGTTTAGCAGAAATAATAATAGGAGGACCTGAAGTAAATATAGTGGAAAAAATGAAAATAGCTAGAGAAAAAGACAAAGAAGTAGTCAGAGTAGTAGAAAAGATAAAGAAGATAGGAGTGCTAGATACAGTTCATACCTTGTTATCTGAGATCCAGAGCAAGCATCTCAAAAGTCCAAAACTAAGTAATTACATATTATCTAAAAATGTGAAAGGTAAAACAAAACAACTGTTAGCTTCAGCTTATATACTATACCTTTATAAGTTACATAGGTTGTATATTTTGGATTGAGAACTGGAGACTTAGGAAGTAGAAGACCACTACAAAGTGGCAAGGTATGTTATCACTAATACTGGAAGAGTGTTACAAACTCAAGATCTTAGAGTTGGTTAAGCGAATGAACCTTGTATTGGATCAACATAAGAAAACTTAATAGAGAACTCTGTACAAAATAGTCTATCTTATATACTAATTACTCATGGTTCATGCTCTACTACTTTAGCCTACCCTAAATAACCATGTGTAAGCCTTAAGGTCAACATACATTAAATACATTGTCATGACATCATCATTCCAGAACTTTCTACTGCATTCCATTGTGACTGTGTGACTTTATGACCATGACTGTGTCATGTGACTGGTTTGTGGCAGTAGTAACTATAACATCATGCTAAATCCTAACCATAAATAGAAATAAAATGAAAATGAAGATGAAAAAATAAAAATAAAGTCTATTGTTTATGATTCTGACAAAGAGTGATACTAGTTTTAGTTGATTTTCAGGATGACTACCACAGTGTAAACTACTAGATTATATACTAGTTAGTATACCTAGTATAGCTATTTGAAAATATAATTGCTAAGCAAGTTACTCTAATTACTAATTATTCTTAGATGTTAAGAGAGTGAGATCCATGGAGTTATCCTGGACTAGCAAAGATATCTGAGGTGAAATAAACAAGTTTGATCTGCACTAGAAGAGGTTTGAGAGTGTGAATAAGAGTAAATGGTTATCTGTGGGTTGGAATGAATAAGGTCAGAATATAAGATGTGATAAAGAGTAAAAATACTGAGAGAAGACAAATGGCAAGTAAAAGGAAATTTGGTGTTGAAGAAAGAAAAAATATATGTATCAAAAGTAGAAATCATTCAGTTACATCATGATATACTAGTGGCAGAATATAGAGAGAGATGGAAGATGGAAGATGATAAAGTTGGTGATAAGAAATTACTAGTGGCTAGAGGTAATAAAAAATGTTGGAAAATATGTAGATAAATGTAATCTATGTCAAAGAATGAAAGATAGGACAGAAGTACTAGTAAGAAAGTTGATGGCAAATGAGGTACTAGAGAGGCTATAAATATATTTGACAGTTGACTTCATTATTAAGTTGCCATTAGTAGTAGAGAAAGATGTGATTTTGATAGTGTGCAGTAGATTGTCTAAGATGACACATTTTATAACAACAATGGAAGAAACATCAGCAGAAAAATTATCAAGACTGTTCAGAGATAATGTGTGAAAGTTGCATAGGTTGCTGGAGAGCATTATTTCAGACAGAGGACCACATTTTATAGTAGAGTTAACCAAGGAGTTAAATAAAATGTTAGGAATTGAGATGAAGTTGTCAATATCCTTTCACCTACAAACAAATGGGCAGACTAAACAAATGAATTAGGAGTTGGAATAATGTCTCTAATTCTTTGTTGATCATAGACAAAAGGATTGGCCAAAATGACTAGCAACAGCTGAGTTTGTAGTTAATAATAAAGTATATTTAGTAACAAAGGTATTGCCATTTATAAAAAATTAAAGTAGAAAACTAAGAATAGGGACAGATATTAGAAGAAAAAAAAGATAGAAAAAGTAATAGAATTTGCAGAAATGATGGAGAAGATATAGAAAGAAGCTGGGACAGTATTAAAAAAAGCACAGAAGGAGATGAAGTAACAAGCAGATAAAGAGAAAAGAGAAGCTGAGAAGTGGAAGAAAAGAAATAAGATGATGTTGAGCATAAAAGATCTAGTGTTCAAAGAAAGACTAGCAAAGAAATTAGTGGATCAATATGTTGGTCTATATATTATTAAAGAGGTAGTATTCACCAATGCAGTCAAATTACAACTACTAACTTCAATGAGAATTCATCCAGTTGTGAATGTCGGTTAAGTAATGAGATATAAAGAACAAGTAGAGGAATTATAGTGGAGGTAAAAGGAGTCAAAGAATGGAAGGTAGAAAAGATATTAATAATAAAAAATAAGGGGAGTTGTAAAGTACTTGGTATAATGGGAAAAGTTTATAGCAGAGTATGATATATAGGAAAAAGAGAAGAATTTGGAAAATGCAATAAAAATAGTAGTAAAATTGGAGGGAAGGCTCAGTATAAAAGTAAGAAGATAAGAAAAGATAAATTTAACAAAAGAACAAGACTTTAGGAGAGGAGAATTACTAGAGAAGTATATAGCAAAAATGTTATATAAATGAAATAACAGAAAGTTTGAAAAAAATATTTAAGAAAGTTGGAAAAGAATTAGCAAAAATGAAAGTTTAATTTTATTTTTCATTTATTTTCTTATTTTTTGGACTTAGAGTTAGGTGTTAGCATAATGTTACAAAATGTTACATGTCATAGTTACATAGTCATGTGTCACCCAGAAAAACATAAAAGATTCTAGAATAATAATATTATATAGTATATTTATCAGAATTAAAAATAGTGAACTTAATTTATTATTATTTTATTTCTTAATTCTATTTTCTTTTCTTATTTTCAAACTTGAGGTTAGAGCTCAATGTGACAGTCACAAACTGTTACATGATATAACAAGATATTACACATCTATTATATATCATAGTTATATAATCATATATCACAAAACAACATAGAAGATCCTAGAATAATGATGTTATACTACATATTTTTTAAAACAGACTAGATTTAGTGTAGTATAGACCATTAGCCCAATACATATAAGGTAAATACTTTATAACTGAAATTCCATTTACAAGGTTCATCTTTTATCTTAGCAATTTGAGACTTAAGTTGTAACATATTTATTACATATTAACTTTATGAATAATATATACTTTTAGGATAGGCTAGGTTTAGTGTAGTATAAACTATTAACCTAACATATATAAGGTAAATACTTTATACTTGGAACTATATTAAGTTCTCTTGTATTAATTCTAATACAAGATTTTTCTCTTAATACTTTAAGATTTAAGTTGTAATGTAAGATCTTACACAATAGAAGAAATTATATTAGCCAATATAATTAAGATGAAGTTATTAAAATCACAAAGAATTTATCTAGTAGTAGTAAGTAAAGTAATAAAATATAAAGAACTGATAAAGAAACAAAATATGAAGAAATCAAAACTAGTAAAAGTAAATAAAGTAGAAGAATAAAAAGTAAAAAAATCCTAAATAAGAGGATAGTATAAAGATATATAAAAATCTCTTGTTCATTAAAAAGAATTCATAGTAGTTGAGAAAAAAGAGTGAATTTGGAAATTCAAAGAAAGCAGTAGTAGAGCTCAAGAGGCAAGTAAGTGCTAAAATAAGAATGCAGAAAAATTAAGAAAGAGATTTCAAAAAGAGAAAATTGAAATTGACAGAGATAAAAGTTTCTCTAAAGGAAAAACCTTAAAAGAGAGGTAATAATAGAGATTTAAACATTGAACTTGATTTTTATTTCTTTTTATTTCTTTCCATTTATTTTTATTTTATTTTATTGTACTTTATAATTTCCATTTTTTTAATTTGGACTTTGTCAGGAATTATGATATGATATAATATGTAATGGTTACAGAAGTTATAAAATCATAATACATGTTACAGTTATAATCACACAATTATGTAATAAAAATATTATAAAAGTTACTAAAACATCTTAATTATAAGTTCTTATAGCTAATATATGAACTTTAGAATAAAATAGATTTATTATATAGACTATGGTTTTTAGTATATAAGATAGATTAGTTTGTACTAAGAACTTCATTAAGTTCTCTTATATTACTCAATACAAAAGTTGTACTTTTGTTCAATACTTAAAACTTAAGTTTATAACACTTATACTAATTTAAAAGTAAAAAATAAAAGAGAAACTAAACTAAAAAAA
>Ga0157364_1001153_pt1 | contig 21604 bp, 7 predicted proteins | sample AttsexASBM2_FD_111476 | JGI IMG/M metagenome (GOLD analysis project Ga0157364, IMG submission 111476) | Fungus gardens microbial communities from leaf cutter ant in Ribeirão Preto, State of São Paulo, Brazil - Atta sexdens ASBM2 | ecosystem: Host-associated > Fungi > Mycelium > Unclassified ...
ATACAATAGAAATCTAAAAACAATTTTCTATATTAAAAAAATTGAAAAAAATACATTTAAAAATTGCTTTAAAAAAAACAATTTTATATATTTTTCATGCTTGTAATTGTGTATTTTTATTTTTTAGGAATCGCTGAACGCAGAATTGTCTGTTATTACACAAACTGGTCAGTGTATCGGCCCGGCACAGCGAAATTCTCCCCTCAAAACATAAATCCATATCTTTGTACTCACTTAATCTACGCGTTTGGAGGTTTCACAAAAGAAAACGCACTGAAACCGTTCGACAAGTATCAAGACATCGAGAAAGGTACAAAAATATAATATTTATTTCAAGACTTGTTAAATTTTATTATCAATTTATTGAAGAATTGTAATGATTGTAATTCAATATTGCAGCCTTATTATAATAATTATCTAATTACCTACTTATTTATCAATGATATGCATGTTGACGGCGATTCAATTAAAATGAACGTATCATGAATTTATTAAAAATGTAATGTTATGACTTAATGTAATAACTGAATCAATTATACCAAGAAAATTGAAGACTAAATGTTAACCGTCCCACGAGTGTTAAAATATGTTACTTTCAGTTACAACAAGAATTACTTCTAATTTTACATCTATTATATCTAAATATAAGCAGCGTTGCTTCTGTTTAGTCAGAATGCTCTGTTTATCAAGTTGTTTAATGCACTACATTGACAAACTTTGAACACATCATTTTTGATGACTTGGCCGATGTTTAACTTTCACTCTTCAATGAACATGTTCACTCGACAGGCGGATACGCGAAGTTTACGGGTTTGAAGACCTATAATAAGAACTTGAAGACGATGCTGGCGATCGGCGGTTGGAATGAGGGCTCCAGCAGATTTTCACCGATGGTAGCCGATTCTGCGAGACGACGGGAATTTGTCAAGAACGCTATTAAGTTCCTTAGACAGAATCATTTCGATGGCCTCGATCTCGACTGGGAATATCCAGCATTTAGAGATGGCGGAAAACCGCGAGATAAGGACAATTACGCCGACTTGGTGCAGGTAGATTTATCAATCATTTCTTACCGTCATAAAAAAAGATATGAAATTTCTTGTAGAAACCTCAGCAAATAAAAAAAATGTTAAAGGTTCACAGATAGAAATGTGGATAAACGCAAAATGATAAAAAAACTGATTGTAATCTTATTTCAATCAAAGAAGGAATGAATTGCGGAAAGTTAAATAAAATAATTAATTGCGAATTGATAGGAACTTCGTGAGGAGTTTGAGAGAGAATCTTCGAAGACCGGAAGATCAAGATTGTTGCTATCGATGGCGATGCCCGCCGGTGCCGAATACATCGACAAAGGTTACGATGTACCCAGACTAAACGAATACTTGGACTTTATTAATTTACTCTCTTACGACTATCACTCGGCGTACGAGCCCGCTGTCAATCATCATTCACCATTGTATCCCCTGGAGGAGGACAATGAATACAATTACGATGCGGAATTGACTATTGTGAGAATTTGTTCATTAAGATCTTATAGTTACCATTTGAATCAGATCAATTAGTAAGATGCCTTCATTAATGTCTAACAGGATTATACAATAACTCATCTCTTGGAGAAAGGCGCGTCCGCAGATAAGGTCGTTCTTGGAATACCAACATATGGTCGATCATATACATTGTTCAATCAGGATGCAACCGAACTCGGGTCGCCAGCGGATGGTCCTGGTACCGAAGGAGAAGCCACTCGAGAGAAAGGCTATCTTGCCTATTATGAGGTAAATTTTATTGCACACAACCAATAGAAATAGTTGAAGCTTAAGTGCTTATATAATTTTGGGATAATTGTGGGAATCTATATACTATGTATGTAGTCTTTTATGTAATTATATAATGGATCAGTTCTATATTATCTAAGAATACATAAAATTTATAAAAGTGCACATATAAAAATTCTATGTATTTAAATTTATAGGCATATGTTTTTTATTTATATATTTAAAATTGAAAATCAAACATTTGTTTTTAAGATTTGCGAGAGTATAGCAGATTCTGACGAATGGGAAGTTGTTCAACCAAATCCAAAAGCCATGGGACCATACGCCTTCAAAGACAATCAGTGGGTAGGATATGACGACGAGGACATAGTCAAATTGAAAGCTCATTATGTGAATGAGAAGAAATTGGGAGGCATTATGTTCTGGTCGATAGATAATGATGATTTTCGTGGGAAATGCCACGGTCGACCTTATCCATTGATTGAGGCTGCCAAAGAAGCGTTACTTACGGATAATAGGTAATCTTATATACGTATATATAATAATATGATAACAAATTTTATTAGCAACAAATATCAATTTAAAAAACAGCACTTTAAACTATATTATTATATTATGATATAATATTATATTATGATATAATTATATTATGATATAATTATAATATGTAATATATGTATTAGATAATAATATTACATTACAATAATTATCTAAAGACACGATAGTGTTTTAGTGTATTATACACGTTAACGTTATTATATAAGTCATCTTAAATATTTATACAAGATATCAAATTAATAAATGATAATACAGACCTACAAAAAAAAGTATCTTGTGCTGGAATGGAGATCCATTTAAATGGATGAAAAATGGGAAAAAATGGATCATTTTTTCGCTTTAGATTGAAAATTTACTTTGGATGATCCTATTTTGATGTCAGATTCGTATTCAGCGATTCAAAATACATAAGATTAGCTGGTCTTCACCTCAACACAGAATATTTTTTTGTGGGTTTGTGTAATTGATAAAACAAAATGTAGATTTTTTTAATTCGAAATTATTTTATTTTTGGTGTTAGTTATTTTTTATTTCTATTTATAATTTAATATTATTATACATATAAAAATTATTATTATTGTTATATAGCAGGAATACAATCGACAAGACAAAGTCAATAGATAGTCGTAAAAAGACCCGCACTCAAAATACGCAAAGCAGCACTCGTAAGTCGAGTATAAGTAACCGAAGAAGTAGCACTACATCTGCTCCAATTATCAGCAAACGTGTATCCTCTTCAAGACCAAAATACCGTACCATTTCACAAGCGAGCAAGGAAGAACAGGAAGATCGGGAAGTATCTAGGAGATCATATGATCCATCATCAGATGAAGACACAGAAGGTAGAAACACTGTAAGAGTTACAGAGAAAATCGAGCGACCGAAGAATCAAAACAGGAGTAAAACGCAAAGTGGTGCTGCCGATCGTACTACTCGTAGAAAGCATTCCAGACGTAAGGGACAAAACAAGATTGGTGAGAATGAAGAATCCTTAAGCAACAAGCTAACGACTCCCGAACCACCAACTACACCCGATCCAGGAACTGGTAAATTTCCGTGAAAATCACGAGATAAATATGTTTTAAACAATGATTAATCGAATTCTTGCTCTCAGATTTTAGAATATCTCAATTTAATATATAAAAGTATTTGGGACAAAGTTATTTTTACTACGTATTTTACATTTTACAGATTTTAAATGTGAGGATGAAGGCTTCTTTCCGCATCCTCGTGATTGCAAGAAATATTTCTGGTGTCTTGATAGTGGTCCCAGTGGACTTGGCGTAGTTGCGCATCAATTCATCTGTCCATCAGGTAATTTTATTCTATTATTAATAATTTTTATTACGTTTTAACAGTTAATTCTTAAATTATTAATTTTATGAGAATATAACTTTATAAGAAAAAAGGAAAAGATAAGCATGAAATGTATATATATATATATATATATATAATTAAAAAATTAAAAATTTAAATAAATGATACGAATAAAAAATTAATTCAAAAAATTTGAATTTTTAAATATTATTCAGTAAACACTAACTAATAGAATGCGTTCGAGACGTATTAGTAAATGCTGTTGGAGTCTTCCACCTTCATCGTTTGTTAAACGTAAAACAAAGATGACACAAATAGTGTTAATAGCGTCTCTTTATAGCATCCATAGTAACATAACATTGATGTTATAATTTACTCTGGATAATAGTTATATTATTTCCATTTATTGCTAGATCTGAGACTAGAACATAAATTTTTGACTTGTTCGTAATAATACCTTTTGGATTTTCACAGGATTGGTATTCAACAAAGGGGCGGATTCTTGTGATTATCCGCGTAACGTAATTTGTCCCAAGACATCGAAAACATCGATCGTCTCTACCACTAGATCGCCCATTACGGCTGCAACAAGTCGAACAACTTACTTGCACAGCACAACAACCGCAAAAGAGGAATCAGAAGAGTACGATTCGGAAGAGGATGACAATCTAGAAGAGGATGACGAGGAAGATGAAGAAATGGAAGAAGAGGAAGAGGAGGAGAAGGAAGAATCGATAACTACTACAACAATGAGACCGCTCGTGTATAAAACACTTACTAGAAATAGACCAAGTACCACTACTACTACTACGACGACCACTTCGAAACCAAGTGAACGAGAAAAAATTGACAGCGAAGACGAGGAAGATCCAAAGGTTATCAAAGAACTCATCGATCTTATCAAAAAAGCTGGCAAGTATAAGTTTGTTAAACATAAGTAGATATAACTACAACCTACCTTTCTAATGATTCTATAACATTAACACTCTCTGCAATTAAAATAATAACTCTAAGTAATTTTAATTCTTCTTTTAATTCTTTCAGTTCTTTTTTTTATATTACCTTTTATGATATTGATTTCTATGCAATATTTTTTATAATATTGATATATCTCTTTGCTAGGAAATCTTTTATATTATATTTTTATATTATATTTTAAAATAAATAATTTAAATAATTTTTTTATTTTAGGAGGAATAGAAGAGTTGGAAAAGCAATTGCTATTTCAAGAAAAAAATTCGGATACCAAATCAGGCAGCGAAAGTGTCACACCGGCTACGATTAGTCGTAGTTTATATGAACGTGTACTGAATCGCCAAACGAACAGAATTGGTAATCATCGACCCGTGTTATCGTCCTCGGAAACCAGTTACGTGAACGGGCCAGGAAGAGCACAGTTCGAAGGTTTGGACGATATCCCTGAAGTGAAGAGTCTTAGACGATCACAGAAACCTCAATATGTCACCATCGAAAGATCCAAGTCAGTCACTTGTTTGATTATTATAAATGTATTATTAATAAAAATAATATCACACGTTTTATATTAATTACTTATTAAGTTTAATTAATTTCCATCATGGTTTATATATTTTTTCTTTCTGTTAATCATAATCATTTTGCAGAAAATTAAATTGAGACCAATGTTGATAAAATTAAATAAACAAAACAACAACAAATTGGGCAAATTGTTGCGCAGAAAATTATTCGTTATAATTAAAAATCTTTTTATTACTAATAAATAGATTCTATTAATTTTTAATTATAGCGAATAATTTTCTGCGCAACATTTTCCATACTTGACTCAATCCTATATGTCCATTGTTGTTTTGTTTATTTAATTTTATTAGAAATTTGTTTCTTAAATTTAATTGTTGATAAAACTAATTTTATAAATTGTAAATGTTTAATTCATATACCTTTTAGTTACGATTCTGATATTGATTAGATCGATCACGAAAGAATCTTCATCCGAGAACGAAGATATCAATGAGGACGAGGAAGACAACAGTGATGTAGCTTCTTCTGAGGGAAAAAGCATTAGTAACCCGTTAGAAGATAGCTTATCCACTCAACGAGTGACGCCAAGTTATGTAAATATTCGACGAACACGACCTTCCACCACGACGTCTAAGTAAGATAATTGACAAAATAAATGATTTATCTCGTATATTGTAAAAATATTGTATCTCTCACGATATGAAATTTTCAGAATCGAGAATGACGTGGAAGGGAAGGAAATTGAAATCGAGGAGGAAAAACCGACTCGCAGACGACGACCGATCATTTCTTCAAAGTAAACATATTTTCAATGATACAATTATTCGCGCTCTGTTCTATTAAAAATTTATTAAAAATTAATATTACATAATAATTATTTTTAGACAACATGATAATGAAGCAAGCTCTGAAACGTCTAAACCTTTTCGAAATCGTGATTCAGGTTTCAGGTACAAGAAAAAAATTGTAAATATATGATAACATAATATAATTATATGTATAATATATATCTAAATATAATGTACTACGCTACATTTATTATTTTTATAAGATTCTTATTTCTTATAACAACTTCAGAAAATCAGAGAAAAGAGAAGATAAAAACACGAATCATCAATCAGCAGACAAAGATAATGATTCATCAACAACCAAAACTAGGTTTCTATACATAATTATTTGCCACAATATTTTTATATTACTATGCATTTTCTTTTATATTACTATGCACGTTTTTATTTATTTTTTAGGTACTCTAACATACAAAGATTCAGAAGTACCACTTTGAAAACTTCGGAAGGTTTGTCTAGCATAATACCTTTATCAGAGATTAGCGAGACAACTTCACCAACGAGATTAGAAGAATATCCAGAAGTATCTAGAAAAACAGTTAATACGACCGCTTCGTTGTCTACAACGCCTGCAACGACTATTTCGACTTCCACCGAAGTGATCACCACAATTAGTGTCGAACCACCAGAACCATCAGAAAATTCATCTAATGTTAGCTCTAGAACGGACATCGACTCCACCACTGACTCGATGAAACTGGTGGAAGATTCGGCAACGGAGATCTTATTTACAACATTGCCGGCAATTAGCAGTAGTTTAAGTAGCCAGTCGACGACGACAACAACAACAACGACGTTAGCAAACAGATCAACGATCGCCGCGGTGTCGCAACCGCGACCTTTCGGTTTTACCAGACGAAGATCCGGTTCATTAGAAACGACGACGACGGCTACGACTCCATTGAGCAGGTCCAAGGTGAGTATTACGCCGCGAAATTCTACGCGTCCGTCCAATCCGGTTCTGGGGCGAATTCGATTAAGGACAAAACCAGTCAAACGAGTTACCGAGGAGGAGTTAGTGGATCAAGTGGACATTCCGCATGCGGAGACTTCCACATCCAGAAGCAAGGACCTTAGTAGATCACGTGGCAGGGGATCCAACAGATACACTCCACCAACTTCGAGATCAAAGACGCAAGACATTTCTGTGAACTCCGTCCCAGGCCTTAAGTTCAGAGAAAGAAGCAGAATAACTTCAACTACCGTTGGTACAGTTACCATTGATGATATTAAGAGAAGATATCGAAGACCTAGCAGCAGAGTCAATAACTCAGAATCTATTAAAGCCAATGAATTGGATGATAGCCCGATAGTAAGAATAACACAAGGTGGTTCTAGAAAAAATCCGTTGTATCAATCGCAATCTGACGAGGAGAATAATAAAATAACGAACATCAGGGTATTTAGAAAGCCGACTGTTAATCGCGAATTGTATGATAGAACGAAGTACACAAGAAAGAGAAACAACGTGGAAGAGTCGTTGCAAAAAGTAAACGATGACTTGAACCAAAAACACATAGCATCAACAATAAAAACTTTCAGAACAGATACTTCTGCGGAAACTGACAGGATTGAGGGAAATGATTTGTTGAATGGCGTTGTTATTGATCAATCAACCGCAAAAATTGATTCCGTTGTTGAATCCAACACTATCCAGCCGATCTACGATTTGAAACCAATCGCAATTGATGTAACAACTATATCTAGCAATAAAATAGATGCAAGCAATCAATCCAAAGATACTGTTGCCACAACGACTACTCGCATCGAAACTCAATTTAATCCCGATTTGGTAACGATTGTTTCTACCGAACGCGCCTTTGATGTTGCAGAAAGAACATTGGGAACGCCAAGAAAACGAAAAATTTTCCTAAGAAAGAGACCAATATCATCGAGCACAGTTATCAATATTATTGAAACAGAAGAAGAGGAAACATCTCAAGGGCCTCGCAGACGAAAAGTGATAAAACGTAAACGTCCGCTTCAAAATACTTCAACATCGATTGAAGTTTCCCTCGAAGAAGAAGAAGATTCGATTCTTCTTTTAAAACCGACGATTCCAATGGGAAGCGATAAAGATGTTGAAAAATCGACAGTTTCTATTAATCAGACAGAGGTTACTTTAATAAGCCAAAATACTGAAGAATCGACGATTGTTACTGGTTTAACCGGATTTACGAGAGAAATGGAAGATTCAACTTTGACTGTCACGGAAACCACTTTGTCTGCCGATTACAACCCTGATGGTTTCACGAAGGTTACTTTGGAGACTCCTGCAATTGAAACTACGACGACATCAAGCGAAGAAGTTACAGATATTCTCAGTACTGCTACTATATCAACGATTAACACAGATGTTGACGAGGTTCAGCGGTCAACGATTGAAATGGATACTGAAGTTACTACAATTGAATCAACGTTGGCGACAGACACTACTTATAACACTGAAAGTATGTTTTTAGACGATGCATTAATACCATCTACTGAAGCTGAGAATTTATCCACTACTCGCATGCAAATAACCACCACGTTGTCCACATCGGATTCAGATTCAGCTACCACTCGTACGCAAGCAACTACTACACCATTTACGACGGAATCGGACTCATTTTCAGTTGCAAGATCGACTTTCGATTCGAGATACGCACGTAAGAAGTTCATTCGCAAGAATCCTGTATCATCTTCAGGGAACACCACCAATCAATACGTTCCTGCGCTGTTATCAATGGAAAACAGCAGCCTCGAGATTCTCTCAAAACGCAAAAACCATTTATTTATTGGACATCCAGTTTCTCCTAGCACTGTTAATATATTTTACGATGATCTTAAATATAAGGAAGAGAAAGAAGGAGAAGAAAAAGGGAATACAAACAGATCTCGTGACTTAGCTAGACAAGACATTGTAAAAGGTACGACTCTGAGAAACAAATCGATTTCGACAAATAGTTTTTCGGATGACACCTTGGAATTCTGGAAACATTATACCACGACTTCGTTAAGAGATCAAATAAATTATTCTTCAACTTATATTGAAGATGTTGAAGACCGTAAAATTGCGAGAACAGAGTTTACAGAAAATAATACGTATCGATTAACACCGATTGTTACTCGCGGACCCGAGATTCGGCCACGATACAAGGTTCCAATAATATTGAAGAGGCCATTCGATCCTGAAGAAGCTTTATCGCCGAGGCGATATCCTCCGTTAGATTCTGCACCTGAAGAATCCGAGGAGACACCAGAGACGAGGGATGCCAGACTGAGACAATCCGGTTTCCGGCAGCCGCGAATGCGTTATAAGCTTCTAAATCGGAATAATGTTAAAATCGAGGAAAAAACTACGCAGCCGAGTCCGGAATCTACGAGCACTTGGCAATATTTCAGAACACGTTCGTACCCAAAACGTACGTCGTCCAGTACGGAAGCGGCAATCACGGAGACTCTGATACCGATGAAAAAATTTGATTACGCTGCGGATGCTTTCCATCGGAAACAGCAATCACTGAGAACAACGACGCCAAGGAGCAACGATTTTTTTGACTCGCAAAATTTAATTGATCCATATTATACGCGTACTACAGTAAAACCATCCGTAACTAGATTGGTGACCTCGGTAACAGAGTCCGGTACCACGGAGCGGCAGAAGATCCTCATCAAGACCAAGTATTCGTCATTGACATCGACCACGAGGATACCAGCGGATCAATTCTCTCCAACAACTCCATCAATTTTGGTGACTGGAGTCAATGATGACTCTGCCAACGAAGTTCGTTATGGTATCGAACGATCCACCTTGCCCATCGAGGGCGAGTTCAATTATCGTTATGATGATCGATTCACTACAGAATCTTATGAGTCTTCGACTATCGAAATCGAGTCAGTATTCAGCAATCTGATCGCTGGCAAAAGCTCCGCGAAATAATAATAGTATACGAATGTCGTACTATTTATTAATGTAGTCAACGATAATGTACATAGATCCAGCCATTAAGTAATTAAGAAACAATTGCGATCGCCGATTTATCGGAAGGAACGTTAAAGTGTTAGTAGACATTTAAAGGTCACTAATGTATATAACACTCTTAACAAATTTAATTATATTATATTTAAGATTGTTCTATGAGATGGACATTAAATATAAGTATGTGAATCAAAAGGACAAGGACTCGTTATAGCTCACGACGACCGACGACTGAATAATCGTCTTCACGCATCATTCTCACATCATCAATAATGACTGAATCATAACGAGCACTTTCTTCATCCGCTTCTCAGAGGGGAACTTTTGACTGAAACCTCTGATAACTTTCTCGATGATGTACTTTTACTTACCACAAATACAATAATCATTAAACACTATCGATGTCCTAGGATGATTCCTTAATCGATCCAAATTAACGCAGCAAGCAAGACACGTTCACGGCGCTTCAATAGATAACTAAAGAGTCTTCCTCTTCATGTTCCTTCTTTTTTCCTCCAAACTGGCGCAGCTCACGCATAGACAGAAAGACAGAAAGAAGAAGATTGCAAAAAAATAAACTATGAAGGGAGAGAACAAGGAAAAACAGAGAAGTTTTTAAGAACCTCCATATTAAAGCGCGCTGCATTATTCTGATTTTCAGGTCGCCGATTCGGAAGCTATTAGGCTGCCGACTCTGAAGGAGCTGATTGGCTATCCGACGACTTACTACGACGATCGTACTGCTATGACGTCGTCATCCATACTCTTGCACTTGTTGCGTAACGATGTGGACAACGATATTAGCCGGCAGAATGTCGAGAAGTTGTTGAGAGGAACAGACGAATCGCAAGACGGTGAAAAAGAGATCGCCCAATCACCGAGAGACATAATTGAAGAAACCGGTGATTCGTGGCTGCAACAAGCTTCGGAAAACAGATCTCGTATTTTAAGAAAAGACGACGTTACAAACTTTGATGAACAAGTTTCAGTCACGAACACTATTCAAGAAGACGAGACTAAACGAAAGACATCTACCAATTCGGTTTATTTGAAACCAACGACAATGCGCAGCATTTCTCTCATTAGTCTGATTTTTAATCCAGTAATGCGTGGGTTTTACATCACCAGAAGCGAAAATGCATCATCGATTTTGGATAGGTCTACGCCACTTTACACAACGACTGATATTGCCGTTGAACAGCAGACGGAAACCATTTTAATTTCCGACGTTTCTATGCCTGATGAGGCTGTTACTGTTGCTTATAATGATCAGATTGAATCAGGACTTAATCTTCTCGACAACAATGTAAATATCATTAACGACAAAAGTATCGATTTTCGCGAAGAGAAATATTCCATACCCAATTCTTCAATGACTTTTTCAAACGCTGAGACTTCAAATCATGAAAAATCTGACTTAATTACTGTTCTTGTCGATGGGCCAATATCCAACAGAGAAAAATTGTTGCGTAATTTTGATCATATGACGCCACTTTTTAACTCTTACGACGCATCTTCGACAAAACGAAAAATCGCCCTCGCTGTAAATAGATACAACGAAACCATCACACCGTTGTGGACGGGCAGACGTATAGTGGCAAAGAAAATAAATAGGACTACTGTTTCACCAATCAAGGACGCTATAAGACAAACGGAGAGCGATTCTATTTATGCCGTAACTAACACTTTAAGAAGTGCTTCTCTAACTACTGAAGCTTCGATTTTGGCTTCAAGAAATAAACTTCCTACGGCTTCGACCATATCGACAACTTCTCTAACGGTACCCGATGATTTTACGGCATCTCCTGAAATTCTAAGCGTTTATAATAATCTTGCGAATTCTAAAACCAAAACTGAAGACTCGGAAAGCAATGTAACTGAGATAGTGACTTTAACAAATTCAATAATCGCAGCGACTCCTTCGATTTTAAAAACTATTCCATCAAATGATGCCACAACTGCTGATATTTCAACGTTTTCGGATGATTCTACAATCATGAATGTTCCTATAACGCATTCTGTTACGACGTCATCGACGATAGCAGTTTCAAAAGCACCTACAGTTGCGACTGAAATTGCCATAATCTATACACCCACAACTATAAGTACTGAAGTTGAAACTACTCCAAATTATTCCGTAACTGATAATCCATTAATTGAGAATGCAATTCTGACTAATCCTGCAACTACGATTACATTCGCAACAAATACTGAAAGTGAAATTCCTTCTACAAATGTAAATATAATTCCGGAGACTACTACAGTTGTAACCGATCATGTAACTACAGTAACAAATGCTGGAGCCGTAAAAAATACTATATCCACACCAATAACTGCTAATGCACAGGAAATTGCAAATGATTCTGCAAATATGACTACAGTGCAAATTACAAATGCTAATATTGGTATTACTTCTTCAATAACAAATTATTCCACAGATGCAATTCCAACAACTATAAGTACGTACGACGTTGTAATTGATTCTACAACCTTGGTTACAGCTGCGAGTGTTACAGATGAAACATTTTCCATAACTAAAAATTATTCCACATTCACTACAATTAAGAATGCTACAATTCCCGTCACTACTTCACCATTAACAGTCATTCCTTCAACTCCGAACACACAACATATACATGCAACTGCACCCATGACAACGAATAATCTCGCAGATATAAACACTAATGTAACAACAAATATAATGACTACGCCTCTTAATGTAATTATTCCAACGACTACTGATCTTAATGTAATTACATCGTCTATAAATACAAACATTCCTTCCACTTCTTCAACTAGCGAGATCTCGCCAATTACAATTCGGTCTAAAAATAGTTCTGTGACTTCGCCCAAGGCTTTAATTACGAATACAGACATAACTTCAACAAATTCTGTTTTTACAATTTTAACGCCTGAATCCTCTACAATACATCTCGCAAATTCAAGTAATTTTAATATTAGCAGCAATTCCGAGATATTAGCCGTTACAACAATTGCAGAGACTACTGAAATTACTGAAATTCCCACGTTCGAAATCCCTTCAACATTTACTTCGACAGTGATCGCATATCCAAAGCCTCATTCTAGTACAAATTTCGAAGCATTATCTGTTGTAACAGCTACATTGTCAACTCAAGGGGATGAAAATTCCTCGACTCCGATAATCACTCAAACTCCTTCAATCACAACATTAATTACTAACAAAACGATTGTAGCTGTAGAACAATCTACAGCTTCTACGACGCCCTTTGCGACTACTGACGAATTGATTGCGATAAACTCCACTATTCAAACAACTACGGACACTTATAAATCAGATTTTGTACGAACAATAAATGAAGAGTCTTTAATGCTAGAACAAAAGACAGATTTTAAGGAAACTATGTCAATAAAAACACAAAGTCAAACTGAAGATCAAACAATTGCGACCATTAGCAAATTGAGTTCTGTCCAAATGAGGAATGATTCTACAGCTCCAGAAATAAAGATGTCAGAAGAAAGTATTTCAAAGATTACAGAAAATCAGAATCAAACGATTTTGGAATTCAACACAACCAATTATCAATTCAGTCAAAAAACTGCTAAACGTCGCGTTTTAAATCGAACAAACAATTGGCTTGGAAGTCCTACAACATTACAAAGAACTAATGAATATCCTCAACGTCAGGTTACATTGTACCGTAGACGATCACAAAGACCTGCTGCTCATATTTCGTCTTCAAAAACGGTCGAGAAGAATCGTAAAAGAAGAATCATACAAAAAAGAATCAGAATTAATTCTAAAGCGTTCAATAATACTATTAGATCCGATCAAGATACTGTTGATGTTCAAAATATTACTGATCATGCTTATGATCAGATGAAAAATATGAGAAGAAGGAAAGTTATACTGAAGAAAAGACTCAAGGAAGAAACGAATACCATTTTACCCACAGAAGAAACAACAGTATTTCTTCAGACACCTACCATTGAGAATGAAACACTTCAAACTCGTTATGAGAATGAAAATATTAAAGAAAAACAAGAAATTATATTGAAACAGTCTAAAGAAAGTTTGTCAACAATAAAAAACATCAGTACCAATTCTAGTTCTATTAATAAAAGTTTTCCAGATAATATTCAAAATAATCTTTATGTAGCTAAGAATTTTTCTGAACTAGAAAATCCGAAAGATAAATCTAAATCCGAGGAAAAGAACCTAATCGAAGGAGAAAGAGTAGATTTTGATTCTATCAATACAAATCTGCGAGACAATTTTCCGAAAAGTTCTTACACAAATAAGAATCTTTCTGACAAAAGAATCACAAGAAGAAGGATGAGAGTATTGAAGAATGTTAGATCTAAAATTGAAGAGAAGAATTCCACGATTGAAGAAACAAATTCTGATTTTGCCAATAAAAATTTTCAAAATAATTTTTTAAATAATCGTAACATAAGTCAGAATTTTTCCAATGAGGAAAAAACAAGAAGAAAAATGAGAGTTGTATTAAAGAGAATTAAATCTAAATCTGAAGAAGAGGAGACAAAGACTGAAAAAGCCAGTACAGAAGATGATTTTACCAATGAAAGTCTCCAAGGTACTTTTTCTAATAATTTTTACAGCGCTAAGAATTTTCCCGTTGAATATAAGACTGGAAGAAGAATGAGAGTTGTATTAAAAAGCGTTAAACCTAAGACTGAAGAAAAGAATCCAGAAAAAATAACTGTAGAGCCTGATTCTGTCAATGAAAATCTACAAGGCACTTTTTCAAATAATTTTCGCAACGTTAAGAATCTTCCTATTGAATATAGGACTAGAAGAATGAGAGTTGTATTAAAGAACGTCAAACTTAAATCTGATCCGGAAAAGAATTCAATAGTTGAAGGAATAACTGTAGATCCTAATTTCATCAATGGAAGTAGAGATAGCTTTTCAAATAATTTTCGCAAAAATTTTCCTGTCAAACATGGAACTAAAAGGAGAATGAGAGTTGCATTGAAAAGCATCAAGCCTAGATCCGAGGAAAAGAATTCAACAATTAAACAAACGAGTGTAAATTCTGATTCTAATTTTTCCGATAAAGATTTTCAACATAATTTTTCTAGTAATCTTCACGAGAATCTTTTTAATGGAGAAGACGTACAAAGAAGAATGGAAGATGCATTGAAAAATGTCAAATCTACATCCAAGGAAAGAGATTCAGTAGCTGAAGAAACAAATGTCGATTCTGATTTTGTTAGGGAAGATTCTCAAGTACTTAACACGTTCCACTTTTTAAGTAATCTTCATATGGGCAATAATCTTCCCGACAAGAAAAAGATGATGAAGCATTCTAAATCCGAGGAAGAGGAGGCGACTAAACAGCCGGAAGACACGGAGTCGCAGACCACGAGGACGTCTGTTCCGATCGAGAAGGACACTGATCGATTCTCGCTCGAGGTCAGTGCAGCTTTAAGTCGAAGATCCACTTTAAATTGATAACATTGTATTTTCTTGATCGCATGTTGCCCTAACCAAACGAAAAAACATAAGAACGAAACGCTGCAAAAAACTAATGAGGAACCCTAGTAGAACTGACTTACTACTACGAGTACCACTACCTCTTCTTGACGCTAACCAAAAGACCTCTTGAAGCATAATTTTCTCGCAGAAATCATCATTTAACGTCTTTCGCCTGAAGATTCGCCTCTTACTCAACATATAATCTCTTCTGAACCTGCTTTTGGTGTCTAATCGATCGGTATACTTCTCGGAAAGACTTTAGAGAATAATACAAAGCGGCAGTGCTATGAAGATTACTTTCAACCGCTTAATATAATCATTCGTTCGATTGCTGACCATAATCATCATATTTTTGATATCAAATCAAAATATAATTTCATATAATCAATTAATGGTATATGAACACGAATGATTAATTTGGAAAGAACCGATTGTAATTGAAATTAAAAAAAGAACCGATTATAATTTAGTGGCTTCTCTTGAATGGCAGTTTGGCAAAACTTCGGTCATCGCCTCTCACTGGATCTAAGTAAAATACTTTCCGTGAAATAAAAGGAGTTATCATCTTTTACGCTACTACGTCATCATCATATTTCTAAGACATATTACTAGCTTATGAAAACGTTCTTTTTCCTCTGACTATTAAAAATCTATCTACTCCGGATTAAATTGGAAACCTAATTTTTCTCTCTGAGTAAACATTTTGGGACGGATCAAGGAATATCTTCCTTTGCTGCTATTTCTTCCTAGCATTACAAATTAGCAAATATCTTTTCAAAAGGCGCGCATTTTTGTGAACGTCCATTATTTTTTCTGACAAGTTATCTTCAACGTTTTAATGCCTGAATCAATGATTAATATTTTAACACGTGAAACATCGCAAACACAAAATTCCAATGGAACCTAGAATCTAAAAGAGTTTAAGAGATATTTCAGGTATTTTTAAAAGAATGATTGAAAAATTTTTTAAATCTTTTACAATACGTAAAAAATATTTGAAGAATATTCTAATGATTAAAAAGCACTTTGGATAAGGTGTATAAAAAAAAACTAAAAAATATATTCATATCTCTTTCGATAAATATGCGTATTTGTTTCTGAAATTTTAACATGTGTAACATAAATTACATGTTAAATGCATTTGTCAATAAAGTGAGATATGAATACGGATTAAAGTAAATATTAATATAAATGAGATATAAATATAAATGAAACATTTTTTAAATGCTTTAAAAGACTTCTAGATGTTGTCTGTGTTGAAATATTAGATTTTCTAGAGTTTCTTATTTATCTTTATCATGAATCTATCGTAAGAGCTTTGCTTTGTCAAAATTTGCGAATGCACATGTATGTATGTGCATTTAACTGGAATGATAATATTGTAATATTGTGATATTAATTTGTATTATTTCTAGTATTATAAATCAATTGTATCTCGAGCAGGTGACGAATAATAAATCGATTAATCGCAACTCAGAAAGTGGACATTCTAATAGACGTAGGAAACCGACGCCGTTCACAACGATCGCTCCGCTAACCAACACCTTATCGAATTCAGTTCATCGAAGACGTAGACCGGTTGAGACCACAATATCATCGAGGATAGATTTCATTGGTAGGTTCACTTAAAAGTAGCATTTACTTCGTTCATTTCTAGCCCATATTTTTTAAAAAGTTTAATTTAATTTTGTCTTTCCTGTTTTAATTTTATCTTTTTTTCGAACCATTTCTTCTTTCAGACGCATTCGAAGGCACCGAGTCCTATGTTAAGCCGGCTATCGTCTTGCACGATCAGAATGCAGACGTATCCGATCAAAACATCCGCGCCCAAGAATTCGCGGTGACGCTATCGGATCCGTCGTCCTCGACGTCAAACATTGGTACATTATATTTGCTAGAAACCACGCCATCCGATTTTCTAATTCTTCTAATCTGAAGTCCATATACTAAGTCATCATATACTTCATTCTCTTCACGGATTACATCGGTAGCTATGCAATTTTTTAATGGCAATCGATTTATTTCAAGACCGTCGCGACCAGCTTCTTCGTTTCGGGGTCATTTTTGATAATTGTTTAACGATGACCCTAATAATCTGTCTTGTCAGCTCCTCAATTTACAAATCGTTATAGCGTCAAATCGTATGACGCTAGCTAAAACGTTCAAAAGACTGTCTTCTTAAAAATACGGAATCTTCGCGATAACGTCATCATTCAATCAAATAATTCATTCATTACGCATATCTTTTTCATGATTTTCGCTTTTATCATCTGTTTTTTATTCTATTCCTTTTTCGATTGCGCAATTTCGCGATTTATACGCGGATCTCTTCCGAATTTGTCTTAATTAATGTCAGTTCATACTAATGCAATTGTTAATTTCCACGCATACTATCAATATCGTTTCTTTCTCTCCTATGGCCATGTTTATTCACAATTTGCTAAGCGAATTAATCACTAATCGTTGAATTCATGCCATTATCGACAGACTGGACAGTACATGGCATGAATCCTTCAATCGAACTGATAGGGTTTAAATAGTTGGCTGGTTGTAAAATGTCGACCTTCTCAGGAATAGCTGTTTTTGTACTCAAAAACTGTTCGTACGTTCGTTGGTACTCATTCTAAATTGGATTTGTTAACACGATTTTACGATTTTACGCATGTGATATTCCTGACAAGGTTATCGAGACATTCGTCTCTTCGTCTTTCAGTCTCTGTGCAGCTATTGGCTCTCATCATTTATCATTGATTGATGTCTTACTAATGAATTTCGATCTTTTCACTTCGACGCGCTCTCTTACTATGGGAATCAGTGACCTGCTTGCCTTCTCAATAATATCGAAGTGACAAAAGACTAATCAGGTTCTATAACTAGGTCGAACACCGTTAAGGGATATCGATAGGCGCAAGATAAGCACCACCGTGATACCTAGAACAGATCCTACGACCAGTAGGACAGTTTCAAGATATGATATGAACTTTCGAAGCCGCCAGAGATCTCAGACGAAAGACAGGCCTACGGTGAACACGACTACAAGGCCTAGAAGACCACCAGTGATTGACTATGATTATTACGAGGATGAGGCGCCGATTGTCATCGGCAAATCCGTCCTCAACAGTAAACTCTTCCTCACGAGTAAGGGTACCATACGTTGCATGGACCAAGGCAATTTCCCGCATCCGCACTCGTGTAAAAAATTCATCTCTTGCGCTCGTATGGTGAACGGTCAGGTGATCGGAACCGAGTACACTTGTCCCGACAAACTGTCCTTCGATCCGGTTGGCGGTATCTGCAATTGGTCTGCCGGTCTCGGTTGCAAGGATTAATGGAGGCTTTGCTTCAATCACTCGACAGTTCAATAAAAAGAAGTTATTTTATAGGCTCAATTACATCAATAGCTCCTAGAATTCTCTCTCTTTTGTCTCTATTACGCGACACTATAAACCGAAAAAAGATAGTAAAAGTATTAAATTAAGTTTAATATTGATACAATTGAATCAACCTCAATTTTATTTCTTAGAGTTAAACGCAAACTTTATGTTTTCTCTGCATTTATGTAGATAATTTTTGATTTACTTATATCTCTTATTTCTAATTATATTTATATATTAAGGCTATATTCCAAAATTCATTCAATGCTGAGAATCTGTAGTATATGTAACGTAAATTATAAATTTTTAGCGCTGGCAGTAAATTTGGAATACAACCTAAATAATACATTATTTATTTCCGTTGGAATATCTTTAAGAAAATATTTGACTGTCGAGTGATTATCATTGCGACGTCTCGAAAGACGAACTTTCGGATATGACCAATCACTTGGCTTAAAAATTAAGAAAAAGGAATTCCTAATATTGCAAAATAAATATAAAAAATTCTATTAATAATAAGTATAAATCAACCAAGAAATGATCAATAAAATAAGCTAAGAAAGTCATATTCGGTCAAAGCAGATTGTCTTATGATTTTTATGTGAATCTTATAATTTTCAATTCAAGCAAACTGAATTTGGAGACGTAATATTACAAATTAAATCGACAAGTAATTTAATAAATTTTTCGCAGCATTTTTTAAGATGCATTAGTATCAGATTATTATTCATTTATCAATTTATTATTAATTATTATAATTTGTGATATTACATATTCCAATTTTAATTTAGGATTATCCCAGTGATAAATGATTGTCAATTAGCCGTTGAACGACATCAAATTGACGTCGAAATTATCATATCGATGTCGATTCGACCAGTCATTTCTTAACTGGACTGTTTCGAGACCGATAAATAACCGGTGCAATTTATTTGAACTGGAAATTATTAAGATTTATGCAAAAATATTATTAAATCAATATTCGTTTTGACCATATATATATGATCTTTTTCGCTTCTATTTTAATTCACTCTCTTTTCACGCATGTAACTCGAAATAGTATTACTTTGAAATGATATTATTAGACTAACAAACTTTACTATCGTTACAAGATGATGAATAAGAGTAGTCTAGAGAAATCATCATCAAAATTGTTTTCAGTATAGAATTATATGAAAATAAGCGTGAAATAACTGGATTCATTTGAGGATACTGTATTTGATCCAGTTATAGTGAAACAGATAGTGAAAAGATTATAATTCCACCCGTTTCTTCATTAAAAAAAAATTTTTTTTCTCTCTTTTTTTGGCTAGAAGTACAGTATTGCATCTCAATATATAATTGTATAACACACATATCAAATAAAAGTTTTATCTAAAAATTAAAAAATTTTTTTTATCTTTGTAAAATCATTAGTGGCCTGAAAAAAACTGATTCATTTATAGTCGTTGACGTGAAGTGAGCTATTTTCAATCATTGCAATGTAAATGTATTTTCGTCTACTTATTGTACGACTGTGCAATAGCCATATAATCGAGCGAAAACACAGAGCGGTGATATTATCGTTAAAGTCTCTTTTATGTAAATATTAAGTGTTATAAGTAATATATAAGATAAATATACTTTCCGCGTTTCGTACTAGCGCTAACTTATCTGTAAATTTTTTCGATAAAGTTCTTCCTATTCGATAAATCTTCTCGCTAAAAAAATGTACGATAAATTTTATTCGACTTTCATTGACTAGGCTTGTCAAGTACATCGGATCTATGTGTAAGTTGAAGATTTTTGTACATGAAATAAAAGCTGAAAGTTGTTTAATTATACACATATACAACAAACAATCACACGTGATTGTTTGTTGTACATTTTTAAAAACTAAGTTGTAAATTGTAATAAAGGTAACATAAAATTTGGCATCATTATTTTACATGAAGCTATTTCACTTCGATTTATTAAAGAAAATTGTTCAGCGAGCATGAATAAGAATGTCACAATGTGACATGTTTTATCAATGAAGAATATGTAAACTGTATCGAAGATTTTTATTTTGTATGTGAAATAAAAATATTGTTTAACCACACGTCTCTGTTGTGCATTTCTTAAAAAACGAGTCATAATAAAAGTAAGTGAGCTATAATAAGATATAGATATTGTGGCGTCTGAAGAGAAAAAGGAAAAATAGGATTTGCTCTTCCAAAGACATTTATCATATAAATTATTTAAAACATCAACTTAATTTGCTATACAAAGAACAGTAAGCCGAAGACGATAAATTGAAAAACGGTAAGTCAAAAACCATATATCATTTGATCAATGCGATAACAATTTTGATAAAACTATCTACTATTTTTTTATTAAAAAAGGACAATTCGTTAGTGAAGATCTTTGGTAGATTATTGATTTCTTTATGCTCCAACTAATCATATACAAGGAGACACAAATAAAATTTTACGGACGCAACAATATGTACTTTTTTCAAAGATTTCTTTATTTTCCCCGATATTCTTGTATTTCACAATGTTATTTTTATTAATCTAGGAAGATGAGATGAGCAAAACAAGTGTACAGTAATAGCTGATAAATGTAATGCAGCGCGAGACGATCATGTTTCAGCGAGTGTCGTAATTTCATAAATATTGTCTCATAAAATAATTATAATTGTAAGTGTATGCTATACATATACAATGAGAATGTATTCGTTTGTATGACAATATTTGATATTCGCAACAAGGAATTCGATATCAACTTTCCGAATATTCGAACTTCGTTTTAAATATTCGTTTGCGAAT
>Ga0157364_1001154_pt1 | contig 21595 bp, 16 predicted proteins | sample AttsexASBM2_FD_111476 | JGI IMG/M metagenome (GOLD analysis project Ga0157364, IMG submission 111476) | Fungus gardens microbial communities from leaf cutter ant in Ribeirão Preto, State of São Paulo, Brazil - Atta sexdens ASBM2 | ecosystem: Host-associated > Fungi > Mycelium > Unclassified ...
ATAAATAAAAAAAATATATAAAAAAAATTTTTATTTATATATAAAAAAAATATATATATATATATATATATATATATATATATATATATATATAGTATATTTGTATATATTTATATATTACTTATATTTATTCAAATTTTATACATATACATATTTTCAAATTTATTCTCATATTTTATACATATTTTCAGGTCTTTATCCGTTTATAATTTTAAAACGATGACGCGTCGTTGCGAACGACAGATTGTTTGTCAATGTGTTTCTTTGTAATCATATGCCGTGATTATATATATATATATATATATATATATATATAGAAGCGTGTGAAAATTCCAGATATTTCTGAGTTACGATGGACATGTATTGTATGAATTTGGAATAGATTATTTTTCATTTATATGCTATATAATATTTACAATATTGCGGAAAGCAAGATCGTAATAAAATGATAAAAATTGTTATCAAAATCATGACTCAGATAAAACTGTTATCTGAATGTTGAGAAAAAAATTTATACATATATATACAGTAAGTGCAAAAAGTATTTGTACAGAGAAAATATTTTTTAAAAAACTTTACTTTTAAAAAATAAATATTACCCAGCAAAAAATGAATTATCGAATTGATGTTGAATCAATATCGATATGATGATTTCAACACCAATTTGACGATTCGACGTTTAATTGATGCTCATTTCTTGGGTAATTTATTCATAAAGAATAAAATAGAATGTATGTTTCTTTTTATTCTTAAAATTATATGTACCAAAAAGATGTGTATTAATTATAGAAAATATATTATCTGAAAAATATGCGAAAATAAAAAATTGTATTGTTTGGGTTTGTATAATTGTATTGTTGCTCAAAAGTATTCGTATAATTGAGAAATTTATCTTTTAAAATCAAAAATATATGCGAAGCTCATTTGTTAATGTAAGAACAGACTGTATTCATTGTATAAAAATTGCTAATTAATGTTTATTTTCTACAAATAAGACTTTTTATAAAAAAATGTTCTTGTACTTTTTGCTCTCACTGTATATATATATGAGATATATATACCAGTTCCTGGGTGGTTTGAAATCTGGAATGTCACTGAATATTAATGAATGCAAGCAATAAAAAAAAGAAAGAAAAGAAAAATATTTAGAAATTCTCGTTTAGGCAGTCATTTTTGCAAGCATGTAGTTCTTGAATCAAGATCGTTCGCTTTCTTATCCGGACTCGTTGCGGCGCCGGTATAGGAGAAGAAACATTGATTTACATGTTTACATCTATTTGTTTATAAGCATTGCAATGATTTCACCGTTACAAGATTGATAAGACATAAAGGAATGTTTATCACTTATCGATAGCGGTGCCATACAATTTTACGTGCTGGTTTGTGAGTGATCTCTTTTGTTTGATTCGCTGACAGCTGTGAAATGGTTAGAAGAAACGAAACAAACAAGGAGCTTGTTTACTTGTTGATACTGACAGGTTATCTGTCTCCTATTATTGAATGTTACATCGCAGAAGAATTAATTCTTCTAAACAACGGCATCCACGACACGAGTCACATCGATCACGCGGACGACGGCTCGTTGTAAAACGTTATAAGATATGGTAGAAAAGAAAAAGGAGATCGTACGCGCGGAGAAGGCCGGTTTGGCGGGAGGGGTCGATAAGAGAAATCAAACCGGGCGTGCTACGTGGAATCGTGAAAGTGAAGGTATGTTGCCGCTACTTGTGGTCGCGAGAGAGGCCGATCGAACCCGATGAATACCTGTTGCCTCTTTCTCGTTTTTTCCCATGCGCTCGCGTTCACGTCTTGACTGTCTCTTAAGTAGTCTTGACGTGACGTGGGCAGCTGTATCGAGATCGAAGGATTTACACAAAACACACGACGATAAACGCGACACGCGATAAGGGGATATACTTTCCACAAGCGTTCGCAAGTGTCAAACGCAGATTATTGACACGACATAGAGTATGGAGCGTTTAAAAAAGAAGCTAAGCGAGTATGATCAGGAACATCTGCTCAGATTTTGGGAGGAGTTAGTGGATGAGGATAGGAACCAGCTGGAGAATGATATAGATGAGCTTGATCTGCAGGAAGTTACGGCATACTTTAAGAAGGCTGTAGAATCCTCTCAGACCATTGCTCAGAATACATTGGATGACAAGATACAGCCAATCGATCAGACCAAGATAGCTTCTGTCAAGACGTCCACTGAGGAAGAGTTGAATACATATAAGGAACATGGTTTGAAAGAAATAGCCCAAGGTTGCGTGGCTGTATTATTGTTGGCAGGTGGTCAAGGAACACGACTAGGAGTTACCTATCCTAAGGGAATGTATGATGTTGCATTGCCATCACATAAAACTCTTTTTCAATTGCAGGCGGAAAGAATACTCTGCTTGCAAAGTATGGCACAGCAACAATGTGGAAAACACGGAGAGATAACTTGGTATGAGAATCAACAAGTATCATTAGTAGTTGCAGTAGAAAATAGCTTTGCAACTGTTGTAAAATTCTTTAATATGATTGATTTTGTCCTTAATTTCTTACTGAATCTAAATGTATAAATCAATTATATTAAAGAATCTTACAATAGTTAGTTGCAAAGCTTTATCTGCTGAATGTAACTATTATTGTTATAATGTAACATATGTAATAAGGAAAAGAAAATGAAATTGATTTAATTTTATTTTTCAGGTATATCCTTACTAGTGAAGCTACTCATGACGCCACTGTCGAATATCTAAACAAACGCAATTATTTTGGTTTAAAAGAGAAAAATGTCAAAACCTTCAAACAGGGTATGCTGCCGTGTTTCACCTTTGATGGAAAAATTATTTTGGACGCTAAGTATCGTGTTTCCAAGGCTCCTGATGGTAATGGAGGATTGTATCGCGCTTTGAAAGCTCAAGGAATATTGAATGATATGGAACAACGCGGTATCCGGAGTGTTCATGTACATTCCGTGGATAATATTTTGGTAAAAGTAGCAGATCCTATATTCATAGGATATTGCTTGCTATCTGAAACCGACTGCGGAGTTAAAGTTATCGAAAAGTCTTCTCCTTCTGAAGCCGTTGGCATAGTTTGCAAAGTATGTTCTTCTATAATATGATAATTAAATTTATATACAAAGTTTATATTACAATAAAAAAAAAGTTTATAATACAATTTTATTTCGATTAATTAGGTGGAGGATCACTATCAAATAGTTGAATACAGCGAAATAACAAAGGAAACTGCAGAGCTTCGACATGTCAATGGACAATTGATATACAATGCTGCTAATATATGCAATCACTATTTTACGATCGACTTTTTGAAGGACGTTGCACACCTTTATGAGAAAGATCTACTTTTGCACGTAGCAAAAAAGAAAATTTCATACGTTAATGACGACGGAGAAAGAATCATTCCAAAAATTCCTAACGGTATCAAAATAGAAAAGTTTGTGTTTGACGTATTTCCTTTCGCAAAGAATTTCGCAGTGTGGCAGGGAACGCGTGAGGAGGAATTTAGTCCGCTAAAAAATTCAAATTCCGTTGGTCAAGATTGTCCAAGCACCGCTCGTATTGATTTGCTCAATTTACACAAAAAGTGGCTGTTGAAAGCAGGTGCAAAACAAGTCGGAGACGACGTCGAAATCTCTCCTTTGCTCTCGTATGCGGGAGAAAACTTGTGTCAAATCGTAAACGGTCAATCTTTCGTGGGACCACAAGTTCTCGAATAATAAGAAAGAAATTTTTTTCATTCTTCTATAATAATGACATATTTAGAATATTTATATTTTCGACCAATGGATTAAGCATACATTTTTTAAATATTGTTTGTATAATCATTTGTATAATTTATATACCATCTGGTTTTCGGTTTTAATAGTCATGCTTACTTTTATTTCATGACGGGATTGGCTGAACTAGATAAAAAGAAAAATCGTGTAAATAAAATATAACGTCGATAATTGTGTAATAAAAATTGGCTGTATATATTCAAGTGTAATTCGATTATAATATTGTTTAATCCACAAGTATTGTGACCATCATATTTTTATATATTGTTATCATATGTACATGAAATAAAAGTATTATAAATTTATATATATATACACACATATAAACAAGCGTTTCTAATTATCTGAAGTAAATCTAATCTTCTATTATGCATGTATAAGTTATATTAAATTGAATGTTAGGACTATTTGTATTTGTATTTTTGAAATAATTGTGATAAAAACATACTTAAATTTAGCGCGCTCTTTTCAGTCATAAACATAAAAATTGATTAGAAGATAATTATATTATTGATTAAAAGATAATATGTCTGTTCTTTATTGCACTAAATTGCACTTAAAACTTTCATCTCGATCTTTCTTGTGAAACTTAAATATACATATATCTACTTTATTTTAAGAGTGATAATAAAGAGAAAATAATTTAATATAAAATATATATATTAAATATTATTTTATTAAAAATATTTATTTTCTTACATTCATTAAAATTACATTGTCTAATTTGTAGTATTTCTTTTTTATCATTTTTAATAAATATTCATTTATTATAAATTTAGTTTTCTTTTATTTATTTCATTTTCGTATTACTTGAAATGTTTCAAAATTTTTGCACTTAAAATTATTTATATATAGAGATAATTACATTCTACTTAAATGAGATAAATATATATATTCGAATGTTGGCGAAAGAAAAACCGAAGATTCTCTGAACACAAAGTGCAAGCAACACGAAGATTTCATGCACTCTTGATAGGTATGTTCTTTTTAACTAAAGTTCTTGCACTTATCATCATTTTTCCTTTTTTTTTCACATTGGAGAGAAAAATAAAAAAGAGATGAACTGTGTAAGAAGTTGAGAAGAAGAGGTCAAATATTTCAAGAGCAGAACTTGAGAGGGGCGGGGGGGAAGCATAGATGTCACTATCGTCACTAGCAAAATCTTCATACGCATGTGCGTTCTGATGTATGTAACTGTTGATTCAACTCAAAATTTGAAATTTGCAAGTTCATACAAAAATTCACTTAATTAAAAATATTTACGTTGTCTCGATATAATTTCTTAATATGTGCAACATAATTAATAGTAAATCACAATAGTGTATATTGTGATAAAGTTCAATTGCCAAAGTGATCGTTAGTACTTTGAAATTGCATTGTGTATATCACGAAAGTGGTTAGAAAAACAATAATCAAATGATTTGAATGACATAGATCTTCATTTTTTTTTATAAAGTTCGCACGTTCGAAAGACAATAAAGAATTTATTATTGTTATATTGTTATTATAAACAAAGCTATATAAGAAAGTAAACTATGGCCCATGTTACTGACAAAATTATGCGAATCTTGCATGAATGTCATCCCAAAGATGATTTTAAGGATAAGACAAAAAGTGAGGCAAAAAAATCAAGAAGGAAAATCGAGAATGAAAAATTAGAGGGAATCAAAAGTAGTGTAGAGAAATTATTCACAGATGCACGATGTAATTATGTAGGAAGTGTTGAATATGCCAGTTTGAATAAAATGCTGGCCATTTGTAATCTAGAGGTAATTGAATATAACTACATAATAAAGTAATAGAAATTCTACAACACATGTATGCTTGGTATATTGTAAAAAAATGCATGTGATAATTTATTTTGATACTAAATTTTATATATGTATATATTCTTTTAGATTAGCAATGAGATCACAGCTATCCATCATTTGGTCGAAGCTCATGCAGTAATACTTCGACAACACATCTTGCATAGATATCAAAAGACTCAAATGCGCGAATCTGTGAGAAATGAATCTCAAATATATGGACTAAGACCTACACATGTAAAATTTGAGACAAAATTTACAGATAATAGTGAATCATTAAAAGCAAAACTGTTAGACTTACCGAAAGGTATAGATACCTTTTGCTTTTTATTGTAATTCTCTTTTTATATAAATTTAAATTTATTTAATTTTCTTCACAGAATGGTACATAATTCAAGTTACTGCCCCATATGAATCTCCAACTATATCAAGATACGAAAAACGTACATCTAATGTAATGCATGCTATACATATTACAATACTTCCTACGGGTACATCTGACATAGATCCATTATGTATAACTGTGCCAAGACCTACGACGCAAGTTTCTTACGATGTCTGCAAAGAGATTCGGCAACTACTTGATGGCTATACGTCTGCCCTGAAGACTACTTACACGAATAATAAGCAGTATTGGACAATGCGTGTAAATCAAAATAACAAAATGAAGGTAGATTTTTTAAATCGGAGCAACATACAAGTTGGAAATTTAACAATAAGGGAAATTTTAAATTAATTTATTACAGACGGCTATAAGCGCATTAGAGAATATATGGTTGAGAGAATGGAGAGTGTTATTTATGGCTGATCTTATTGAAGACTTGGAAATGGTAGATGAGATTTATCAAATGATCGACAAATTAATATCGGATTTCAAATCTCCGTAAGTAATATTTATTTCGTTGTGTTTTTTTATGCATATTCAATTTCTTTACTTCATGTATCTAGCAATGAGATATCAAAAAGATATAGGTGGCTTTTGAGAAAAGTAGCCACAGGTGCATGCTTTCTTACGCGTGAGGAAATAGCGCGTGCAATTAAATTTCTACTTCCCAAGCATGAAAAACTTGCAAACAATATTATTTTATCTATTTATGGAAAATTGCCATATATAAAGAACCTAGACAATACAAAGCGGAAAACATTGGTTTTAATTATTGATGAGGTAAACGTGCAATGTATATAAGCTACATAATATTATTATGCGCTTAAGAATAATACATAATAAATTTATGTAAATTTGTTTCGTATATAAAGATTTTTTATTTTTTAAGCACATAGATTATATAGCGTTTGAAGCTATGGAAATTGTTAAAGATCATCCTATTACCCGTTTTCCATCTCTACATGTAGCATATGCATTATTCAAAGAACATGAAGATACTATTTTGGACGGTTGTAAATTAATTAAAGCAAAGGAAGATATGGGAATTTGCGTAGTCAATCCTTCCGGTGATCTCGATAAAATGGAAAAACGTATGAAGCTTTTTATGGATTTTTGGTTACCGAAGTGGAAAAGTTGTTATAATACGCGACCTAGCGAAGAAATGTTCGAAGATGCGTTAATAAATCATGATATTTTAATGTACAAAAATTTTATCCTATTTCTCTATTAACAATCATTAATCTACTTATAATTCGATTACTTGTACTTTATTTTTCTCTTTCATTTTTGTAGGTATACTGGTCATGGAAATGGCATAGAATATTTATCTGGAGAAGATATCGAAAGAATGAGAGTGAAATCTACTGTTTTATTGTTTGGATGTAGCAGTGTAAAACTATTTATGATAGGTGGAAGATATCCACCTTATGGCGTTTCAAATCAATATTTAATAGCATGCAGGTAAAAAAAATATTTTTTATGTTTGTGCCATACTTAAAATAAAAAATTCTTTCCATTTATAAAAAAAATTACATATGAAACATTCCTTTTCTCTTATCTTTTCAATTCCCATTTATACGTACATAAATAAATAAATAGTGTGTCAATTTACAATTTTTAGTCCTTGCCTGTTGGGTATGCTTTGGGAAGTAACAGATGCGGATATTGATAAAATGACTGCAAATTTCATGAGTAATTGGATTCCTTCGTCCTCGGAGAAATCATGGACTGAGATAGACAAGGATAAATGGATTTCTGGTACTCTAAGTTAGTATTAGAAATTGAAAAAACTTTTTATATTTGCTTCTTTAATATTATATGCATAGTAACTCTTCATATTTAAATTTTTCAGAATTTATAAAGAACGGAGCAAAGGATAAATCAGAGATGGAATCAGAAATGTTAAGGGTAGTGGCAAAAGCTAAGAACAGTTGCTTGCATTATATGACGGCAGCTGCGATAGTAATACGAGGTTTACCAGTAAAAATAGTTTAATTCCTTACTGATGTCATCGATGTATTTTTGCACTGATGTGTAATAATTCAAATTTCTAAGTCGTGTATAAAGCAATTGCTTGTTGGAAGATAAGATTGCGATAATCATTTGTAAAGGAGTAAAATTATGTTATATATTTTTTAAATTTTATGCGAAGATATTTTAAGAACATATTTTATATAAAAATAATAAAAACGAATAAAAAATTGTTTTGGTCAATTATTGCCTTCACTTCAAGATTATGGTCTTTGGTCACATAATAATCTGTGGTTCTGGTACAGAAGTGGAAATACTCTTGTGTGGTAAAACTTGTCCACCATTAATATATAATTCATCTTTCACGATAACGTCTTCTCCTAATACAGTTGTACCTTCCATTCTGACCCAACGTCCTACAACGCTTCTCCATCCAACAATACAACTGTTTACATATTTTTAATTATTATGATAAATATTATGAAGCTTTACTTATATTTAAAATATATAATATTAATACTTGCCCATCTAGCCATGCATGCTCTTTTATTACAGCTGCCTTAAGAATAGTACTTCGTTTAATACAACATCCATCAGCTAAAGTGGCACCCGGTCCAATCGTGACGTTAGGTCCTATTCTACAATCCTTGCCAATTATAGCCGTTGGATCAATTAAGACATTGCCTACTATACCAGGCCCAGAATGAAGCTGTTCAGGATGCTTTTGCCTCAATGAAGTAAGATACATAGACATTCCTGGATAATGTTATGGATACTAAGTACGAATGAACAATGAACACACACACACACACACACGCACGCACACACACACACACACAACAATATTGAAAAAATCATGATATATAAGTATTTGCCTGTAAGAAAATCTTTAGGTTGCCCCACGTCCATCCAGAAGCCTGGCAATTCCAGAGCATATAATTCTCCATCTTGAGCCATATTTGGAAAAACTTCCTTTTCGATACTTGTAGGTTTTAATTCTATTCTATTCAATACGCTTGGATTAAGGATGTACATACCTATTTTGCAAAAAAAAAGATATATATGTGAAACATACATGTGAAACATGTATGTTTTTCTAAACAACTTTAAAAAACTTTCCACTATTACTACCTGCATTTATTTTATTGGATATAAATTCTTGTGGTTTTTCAACAAAATTCTGAATCTTTCCATCTTCTTCATATACAACCACACCATACTTTGATGGCTCCTCTACTTTAGTGACAACTATAGTTCCTTCTTTACCATGATTCTCATGGAATTCAAGAAGTTGTTTAAAAGGAAATTCGCAAATGATATCAGAGTTCAAAACAAAGAATGGATCATCACTGGCACATAAATATTCACGCGCGAGCGCAAGTGGTCCAGCGGTGCCCAATGGTTCTGGTTCATGAGAAAATATAAGTCGTACTCCAAGTTTTTTCGCCTCGTGAACCAATTCTTCTTCCATCTGTTGTGCCCGATAGGAAACGGCCAATATAACTTCAGTTACATTTGTTTGTACCTAAAAAAGATTTAAAAAGTATACTTAGAAAGATAATGAAAATTATACTTGTATGAAACTTTGATAAATCATTTATTTCAATATTACAAATATTGAAATATATACCAGTGCTTCAATCTGATGTAAAAGTATAGGTTTATTTGCAAACTCGACAAGTGGCTTAGGTCGACTTAAAGTAAGAGGTCGCAATCTGGTTCCATAACCACCCACAAGTATTAAAGCTCTCATGGTCTGTAACTTCTTTCTTTTTTCATGCATTCCTATAAATTCTGCAAAAATAATAAACGAAGATACTCTATTTTTTTTTTAATTATAAATCATGTCAAGTGCACCACTTATTTTATTTACTTTACAATAAAAAAAATTTTAAATCAATATACAATTTAAATAATTTTTAATTGTTAAATTATATTATAGAAGAAATTAATGACCCACTCTAATTTGCAAAATACAGAATTATATTTTACTTTATATTCTTATATTTCTCTTACATTCTACTTGACATTATAAGTAAATAAATTTGTTTACTTGTTACTCTAAGATACATTACATGCTTGTGTAATAATAATCAATATTAGTAATAATCAATATTGTTTATTGCCCTTTGCTGAAATACGCAATGTTACTTACGTTAACCGCCGTCTTAGAATGACATTAACGAAGATAATTCGATATCTCAGTGACAATTATTGCCACGTAGATAGGCTTGATAGAGACAAGTGCTACGTGTTCACTGATATGCTCATGTTTATATTTACGATGAGAACATCTCTTCTTCGTGAGATTATATCATATTATTAATGTGAGTGAATAAACCTATCATAAACATAACACCTGTCGAATAGACTTTTTATTGAGCAATGATAACAATGATGTTTCACTTTTTGTTTTATGAAGAGCTGTCAAACTCTGTCTCTGTCGCGACACTGAAAAGATATTTAAAAGATTGTTAATGTCCTGGACAAATTTTTGTGATCACTCCGAGAACTCGGAGGTAATTGAAGAATGCTGACATTATCAACTGTTTTGATTGATCTGTTTATTTCAAGAATAAATGTGAGGATTTTATCTTCCTTAATTACTGTTTTTATTATCAGGAAATTATAAAACATGTATCATTTTTTATGATAAAGTAGTGATTAGGAAATTAGATAAAATTCTTATTAATTTATTTTTCGAACAACTAGAACGGTTGATAATGTCAGCGTCCTTCAATTACCTCCGAGTCTTCGGAGTAGTTACGCTACTCCAGTAAGAATGGCTGCATTCAATATAATCTTACATGTATGATAACAATCTTGCATATAAATACTTCATGTTATTGGATGGATATTGGATGATAAACAAAACAATGACAAGGAGATACTCATATAGAATTGTATATACTTATATAATCAAGAGACTTTTCTTTGAAAGAATCTTTTCACATGACATTAGACATTTATAATATATTTTACTTATGATATTGTCTGCTTGAAAGTACATTGTGCTAAATAATCCTGGTGACCGAAAGTACCAGTGATCCCTGTAGGTAAATTCAAAAGTTTTATTAAACAAAATGCATGATTTATATACGTATATAAAAGGCTTTATTGCACAAAAGCAAAACTGTTCATTTATTTAGATAAATAAAATACAGAAAGTTGCATAAGATATTACACGATCATTTCCAGTTCTCGGGCATAGTCTATCGCGAGAGCTGCCAGTTCAGAACTCGGGATAGGCTCCTCAGATTTTTTCTCACTAGTCGTAGTAAAATAAAAATGGCCATCTTTGGAAAGATTCCAGTTTTTCTTGATAGCGAATGCCTTTATATCCTTCTCCGTGCTTAAATTGAGCATCCTTGCGGCATCTTGAATGGAGCTCTTATCGTATGCACTTTCCATGCACGCGCCGATCTCATCGCGAACAGTATTTAATAAAATGTCTATGAAGAAATTGTAGGATGCGGCAGGCACATTACCTTTGGCCAAGAAAATCTTATTGTACGAACCCTCCATTAAATATTGCTCTAAACTCAAGGGATGCCTTATATAAACATTTGATTGTATCTGATCAGACGGTAGGAGTTCCAGCTCTGTGTGAAATTCAGCAACTCGATTTTGAGATAATAAAAATAAGAGATTGAGACCAAGAAGCTGATATTTGTATGCTGATTCCATCAATCCAGATTTATAATCGAAATAGTAACATTTTAATTGTGCCATATATCTTTCAAAGGAAGGTATATCTTCAGTGGCAATGCTCCATTGTGCTCCAATTTCCAATATGTCTCCTGTGATTCAAATAAAATTTTTGTTATAATTTTGTGATATTTGATCTATTAATGCTGTGATTTGAGCTTAAAATTAGCAATACGTACTAGCGATTAATAATTCATTTTGACTGGCCGTGCTATTTGACGTTGGGAGAAACATCAGATGAGTGAGACCGATCTGTGTAAAATAATTATTATTGAATTATTTATTATTATACAATTATTATGAAAATGTTATTACTATTAAATCATATCTAAATACATATCTAAATACATATCTAAAAGCTGAAGCACCAAAAGGAATGACCATTAAAATTTGAAAACAAAGTCTATGGCAAATGATGACAATTCATTTCCATAATTCACAAACACGATGAGGTTATGATGATACTTTTTATCAGTAATTACCTTATTTGAAAACGTGAATAAAATATGTAAATTACCTTCAATTGATTGAGCAATTCTCCACATTTCTTCAAATTACACGGCGTTCTTGTCCATTCGCGTTTTAAATTCTGATATAAGGCAACAACATCCTCAAGGGCTGCCATTTTTAATATCTCGCTTCGTCTTGCCATAAAACAGATATTTTAGATGCGATTCGAGACTCGAGACTCGAAATTTTCGACTTAATTTTCGATTCATCGACTGTTTTGCAATCAAAGTTCCTCTCTTTCGTGAAATAAAAAGAAAGGAATCGTAAACGGCTCTTTAAGATGCGTTTATTCTGTCCTTGACGGAAAGGCGGAAAGCGGAAAAGCAACAGCCAATCATGTATTGTGGAATATAATTTCTGATAGGTTGAAATTCTTATTCTTGTTGTCTGTTTCCTGTTCCTTTTATTGTACAGAGTCCTATAAAAAGTCAAAATTGTAGACTACCAGCTAGAGTTTTGATTGGCCATTGCTTTTCCGTCAAGATGTGAATGCGCCTTTACAGAGATCGTTTGCCCCAGTTTGCCCGCCAATCCCGTTATATGTGATTTGATCACATTTGAGTCTGTTTACTGATGGTGATAATGTGCAAAGTGAAGTTTTGTAATTTTATAACTTTTCAATTCATTCTTCAACAGTAATCTTTAACAGCGATTTTGTAATATTAATCTTCATTACGTCTCGTTTAGTACTCGTGTTAGAAACATGGCAGTGCAACCTAACCAACAGTTTAACATGGGTATATATAAGATTTTATTTAATCATAATGTAATTTTTGTTTCAATATAATAATTTATTTTTTAGATCCTCCTACGCAGCAGAGCTTTGTCAGATTTTTTAAAAATCTTCCAGAAGTGAGTATTTAAATTATTGTTTATACTACAAGTGAATAGATAATCTTTAAAATCCTTTTTTTTTTCATAATTATTATATATTAATTTTCTTCCAATTGTAACAATTGCATATTCTTGCATTATTAATTAATATATTTTAATAATTTAATTAAAAAAAAAAATTTTAATTTATATTTTCTTTTATATTGTTCATAAATTATGTTATATTTGAAAAAAAAATCAAAGCTATTATAATAACTAAAGTAAAATTATTATATTACTATATTGTAAATATGATGTAAATATGAATCAAGAAGTAACTTTAATTTAAGGTTATTTATAAGATCTATTTTTAGCTGAACTTTTTGTACTTGTTTTTTCTTTTTTTCTCCAATGTGAAAAGAAAAAGAGAAAAGATGAATTGTACAGGAAGTTCAGCTAAAAGAAGCTTATTAATATATCCATATATATATATATATATATATATATATATAATTCATATAATATCTATTGAAACAATATTGTAATAAGTGTTTTTTTTAATTTCTCTAATAAAAATTTTTACAATTTTTTTCTTCTTTGTATATAAATATTCTTTCTTATAATAATTACTTCAAAAGGAATGAATATATTTGACATATATATATATATATATATATATGGATTTAAATATTTTTAAATCTTAATTTAATAAATCATTCTATTAATTTATAATGAATCTAAAAAATAAAGTATTTTATATTTATAGAATAACTGAAATATTTTATGATAAAAGAATGAGATGATTATCAGAATATTTAAATATATTTTAATAATTATATCCTGAAATATGGTTTATAAAACAGTTGGTTTTTTAAGAAGAACTTAAATATTTCTATTAAAGAATATTTATAATTTAGTTTATTATCAATATCTTTTATTAAGAATATAATTATGAATAAAGAATTAATAAAACAGAAGGATTCAATTTCAATAGATTTTTTATTTGTATTTTTTTTGTATTTGTGTCTTTGATGAAATGGTAATGTTTTATGAAAATAATTGATTTATGTAAATAAGCATTTACATAAAATTAAGTGTAGTAATGATGAATTTTTCTGTTTTTCTATACAGAAATAGATATAATAACACTCCTATTAGAAAAGAAAATATATATTTATTTCTATAAAATACGAAAGTCGTCTTAATTTTACAATAATAATGTTTTATAATACTACTAATTCAGAATATTAATTAAAGTTATGAATTTATGATATGTTTTTTTATGAGTTTCATTCCTAATTCGCTTTGATTTTATTGGTAACTGTAAATACATCATAAATAAATGTAACAATTCAACTTAGAATGCGAAAGAAATTTTTCCGTGCATAAATAAGTAATTCTTAAATAAGGATATAATATCTAGCCAAAGATCTCTTTAGCTTTTTCCTTGGCTTTGTCGTATGTATTAGTTATTTTATGACCAACTCTGCTCCAAAAGGATGGCTGAGTTGTCGTCTGCGTTATCTCTGTTGTTTCTGCCACTTCTGTTGTAGTTATATATTCTTGTGTATTACGCACTGTGGATCGTGGTATTATTGCTTCTCTTGGTTTTTCTCTGATGTCCCATGGATCATCACCACCAATAGGTGGTAAGGTAGCATTGGGATTCGGTCTAATTCTGATATAAAAGTCATCACTACGCGATGCATCATATGGCCCTCCGCCATACGCTTGTAAGATTCGTGACTCTGGTTTATTTTCTGTTTGTTCGGTAGTCGATACCGACCGTTTCTCTTGTTCTAAAATCAATTGAGCCTTTTCATTGCGTTGCAGTGGAATAACTCTTGCGATTTGTTCAGAATCTTGATTAAATTGATCGTCAAAGCGAAACGTTTCACTTTGTTGAGATGATCCTGATTGTTGATTATATTTATCATGTTCCGATGATTGAGAAATGTACGAATTTTGATGCTTATTTTCTAATCTGTCCTTGTCTTGTGTTTCTTGTTGATGAAAATCAATTGATTTAGATTGTTGTGTATTTTCTGTTTGTTGCGACATTGAGTTAACGTTATGACGGGGATAATAATTGTCATGTGAACCTTCGACGTTAGTTAAGTCACTTGGATGATAAGTATAATGCCACTGCAAACCTACCGTAGCATCATTTGAGTTATGCACCCAATGTAAACGATCCATATTTTCCCTTTGATTGTGAAATGCGCTGCTTCCTTGAGTCGAGTACAATGTCGTCGATGTATGATGATTGGATTCAGGATATGTTGCGCGACTGCCAGATTCGATAATTCTTCCACGGAAGTTGTCTATATCAGGCTCCGGATTTACTTCAACTGGTTTAAAAACATCATCAATAATTGTGTCTGTTCTATCTGTACGTGGCGGAATAGAATCGTGTTTCTGATATCGTCGTCTTGGTTTTGGTTTTGGTGCTGGTTTTACATTAGTTGTTATTTGATCTTGATCGGTTTGTTGAAGAAAATCTCGTTCGAAATTTGTTTTTTGTAACGTTTGTTCTAATTGCCATTCGAGTTGTTCATTATTTTTGTTATAAGCTGAATATTGACGCGATTGTTGCGAAAGATCGTCTGTATTCCAATCATTTTGTTGTGTTGAATAATGTTTCAAGCGTTGTGTATTATATCCCGGCCAGCTAGGTCTCTGCTGTTGTTCTCTTTGTTGTCCATAATTCTCCAAATGTCCTGCTATTTGTTGTGAGAAATCATCGAATCCTCCAGTCTGTTGAGTTAGGTCTTCATTCTGTTGAGTGAAATCTTCCAAATGATGATTGCTGTCTTTTGGTTGTTGCAGTTGTCCAAATTCTAAGTGTCCTATTTGTTGCGTAAAATCATCAAATCCTCCCGTCTGTTGAGTGAAATCTTGATTTTGCTTATTGAATTCCTCCAAGCGTTGACTTTTCGGTTTGGCAGGTTTATTTATTGATTGCGTTTGACCGAATTCCAGTTTATCAACAGATTGTTGTGTAAAATCATCCGATCTCAGTGTTTGTGCAAACTGTTCACTTTGCCGTAACGGATTTTCTAGATGTTGATTATTAATTTGTCCAAATTCATGTTTATCTAGTTGAGTTTGTTGAGTTAAACTATCCGATCTTGCTGTTCGCTGTGTAAATTGCTCTAATTGTTGAGTGTCATCAGCTTGCTGTCCAAATATAATTTTACCACTCGTCTGTTGTTTGAAATCATCAGATCCTTGTGTCTGTTGTGTAAACTGTTGATTCTGCTGCATTAAATCTTCCAAATGCTGATTATTGTCAATGGTTTGTTGGCCATATTCAAGTTTACCACTCGTTTGTTGACTAAAACCGTCGGAGTCTTGTTGCGTTAAATCTTTTAAGTATGGGTTATCGACAGTCTGCTGGCCAAATTCAAGTTGACCCTCCGTCTGCTGTGTGAATTGTTCACTTTGTTGTGTTAAATCATCCGAATGATGACTATCGGTTTGCTGGCCGAGTTCAAGCTTACCACTCGTTTGTTGCGTGAAATGATTAAGTCTTTGTGTCTGTTGTGTAAACTGTTCGTTCTGCTGCGTTAAATCTTTTAAATGCGGATTATCGACAGTTTGTTGGCCAAATTCAAGCTGTCCCTCCGTCTGCTGCGTAAGTTGTTCACTTTGCTGTGTTAAATGTTGACTATCAACGGTTTGTTGTCCGAATTCAAGTTTGTCACTCATTTGTTGCGTGAGACGATCATGCCCTTGTATCTCTTGTGTAAATTGTTCATTCTGCTGCGTTAAATTTTCTAAATGCGGATTATCGACAGTTTGCTGGCCAAATTCAAGTTGACCTTCCGTCTGTTGCGCGAACTGTTCGCTTTGCTGCTTCAAATTATCCAAATGCTGATTATCAACAGTTTGCTGACCGAGTTCAAGCTGACCTTCTGTCTGTTGCGTGAATTGTTCACTCTGCTGCGTTAAGTCTTTTAAGTGTGGATTATCGACAGTCTGCTGGCCAAATTCAAGTTGACCTTCCGTGTGTTGTGTGAATTGTTCGCTTTGCTGCTTCAAATTATCCAAATGCTGATTATCAACAGTTTGCTGGCCAAGTTCAAGCTGACCCTCCGTCTGCTGTGTGAATTGTTCACTCTGCTGCGTTAAATCTTTTAAGTGTGGATTATCGACAGTCTGTTGACCAAATTCAAGTTGACCTTCCGTCTGTTGTGTGAATTGTTCATTTTGCTGCTTTAAATTATCCAAATGCTGATTATCAACAGTTTGCTGACCGAGTTCAAGCTTACCACTCGTTTGTTGCGTGAAATCATCGGATCCTTGTGTCTGCTGTGTAAATTGTTCACTCTGCTGTGTAAATTGTTCACTCTGCTGTGTCAAATCTTTCAATTGTTGCGACTCTTGACCGAACTCCTGATTTTGCTGCGTAAAATCCTCGTTTTCGTCTGCTTGGTGTTCCTGAGCGTTGACATGATAAGTTGCATCTCGTTTATATTTTCTATGGTATCTGGTTTCGTGTTGATATTGCTGATGAGTTTCCTCGGTGCAGTCGGCGCCGTGCGCTGCGTGGCCCAAGTCCAACGACCCGGTGACAAGTTGCGCCGAGTTTGCTCTGTACGCAGAATCATAACTGCTACCGCTAGTACGCGCACGAGATTCGTATCCCTGAGCGGTGTGATAACGTCCATGATGCTCGTTGTATGCGTCCCGATCGTAATGCGCTCTTTCCGCGTGACTAACACCGTGTCTAGAATGATCTGCGATGGTCCGCTCTGGAACTACGCTTCCCCCTTGACTGGAAGAGCTCCAGTGCTCTTCATAGCGTCGCGTTTCGCCATGTCTGCTAGGATAAGTGGCATGACTTGAATGCGGATTATACACGCGCTGGGAATTCTCCTGAGTGAGCAACTGATTCTGAAGCACGTTAGACTGATGTGTGCCCAAGACATCCGTATGACCGGTGTCGTCCAGGTGATGTCCACTCGAATGCATATTGTGATAGCTCGTTTGAAAACTGTCTCTGGGAACTTGCAGATAACCGAGAGATGAATGACTCGATTGAGGCACGGGATGTATTCGGGACGTGTGGGTCTCGTGGCTCTGATAAGCTCTGTGGCTCTCCGTGTCATACGTATTTGCGGCCGCGGTAGGATTCGAGTACGGTTGCCTTACATCGGTGAGTGTTTCTTTTTGTTGTTGATCAGTATAATGATGCACACTTCCGGTGGATGGAACACCCCGGTAGCCCAAATGTTGCCTGTAATCATTCTCGGCGGTCTGCAAATCGTGAATACCGACTGCTTCCTGAGTCGAACCTACGTGCGTGGTGGAGGCAGTGTGGCCGGTGCTAGAGACTTGAAAAGTCCTTCTAAAATTGTCGAGATCTTTCTGCAAGTTCCTTTGCATTTCGTTGTGTAATTCATCCAGTTTCACTGAGCTGCTGCTTTGAGGAACGCCCGAATTATAGCTGGATGTATAGTTTTTCTTATAATAGCGGACCTTTTTGGGTCCGGTTACGTATTGACCTTCCTCCTCGAAGACCTGTCCACGACCTCCATCGGTCCTATAAGAATCTGCTCTGCTCCAATTATTGGGAATTGTTTCGACATGATGCTGCGTGTCGATCGCATGAGTGTTAGTGCCGTGTTGATTCACCTGCGAATATCCGTCATATTCTTCTCCAAAATCTTCCAGTCTCTCGCTCTTGCTATCGAGTCTTGTTGACAATGAATCTGTTTGTTGGCTGTGCACTCTATTATATCCAGTCTCCTTTATGACTGTCTGTCCTAGATCATATGCGCTTTGGGAATCGAGATGCTGGTTACTTGGCACGTGTAAGGAATCATATCTGTGTTGTCCGCTCAATTCGCCTAATTCCGCTGCATTCACTCCGTGTACATTATCTGTGCCGTAGGACGAGGTAAAATTCTTTTTGTAATACCGTACCCTTTTTGATCCTTCTACGTATTGTCCTCGTTCTTCGTGAACCTTGCCATGTCCACTGTCCGTGTTGTACTGATTATGTTCAGTCCAGTTTCCTGGTCTGGTGTAATCATGATCATTTAGATGTGTTGTTCCTTGAATTAAATTCGCATGATCTTGATAACTGCCCAACGTTTGTCGAACGTTCGTTTGGAGGAAATTGCAGGTTTCTATACAGCCACTTGGCGCTGATAATGCTTGAGCAACTAGTGCGGATAATATGATTATCCGTCCTATCGCCATTCTTCCCATCCGATCTCTGTGAAATAAAAATAAATATTTAGATGTTTAAAAAAAATTATATATTTTATATTTTTTTTATCTTAAATCCAAAGCACAACGCTTCTAGATATCTGAACAAGAACAAATTTTTCAAATATCTTTTTTAATTCAATATTTTTTCTATATTATATAATTATACAAATGTTTTTGCGAATTAACTTTTAAAAACATAAATAAATAATATAAGTGATATGAAACATTTATCTTTTAAATTACGAATAAATTAATTTTAAACTTATATAAAATCATAGAAAATATACTAAAAAAATAATATATGTAATCGATCGAAAATTTTAATTTATTTAATTTTCTGATAAATACATGAAAAATATTTGGGAATCATGCGGAATTTTATTAAATAGAATAAGATTTTGAGTGATGCAAATGATTTTATTGTTTACGTTGAAGGAGAGATAGAAAGTTTGTATGAAAGATGTTTTAAAACGAGAGATTTATGATTTTATTTGATATCTTTGTAGAAATGATATCTTTGTAAAATATTTTTTATTTAAAATATTAAGTTTATTTTTTTGTTTTGAGAATATCAGATTTGCTGTTTCGCGAAAGTTATGTGTGATGTAACTTATATAAACAAGTTCATCAAAGTCAGTATTTGCGATAGACGATAAAGCGAAGATAACACATAAGCTGAATAAATCAAATTTTTTGTAATAATATTGGTCGGTTTTTTTCAATTAAGACTTTTATTTTAATGTTGTAAAGATAAAACAATTTTTGTCTATATCCTTTTTAAAAGTACAAATTCACGATTGTAATCAATTTTTTTTAATTTTCTAATAAATAAATAGTCAATATATGAAACATATATGTGGATCGAATTATGTGGAATATGTTTTATAAAATAAAATATTTTAAGAATGATGCAAATGATTTTATTGTTTGCATTAAAGGAGGGGTAGAAAGTTTAAATACACGAAAACTTGATTCATATTAATATAAGCATAAAAATGGAATTGAAATCCTTTTGTAAATTATTTATGCTTAAATAAAAACTTATTTGCAAAGTTTTAATACATAAAGTTGCAGCAATTGACTCATCGCGTGCAAACCTCACAAAGCTGTGGTTTTGCAAAAATTGCGGATCTAGTTGACATATATTTAACTGAATCAAACGGCATTATGTTTTGAAAGCTTCCGGAAGTAGAATGCTCTTTATTGATATAAAATGTAAATAAATAATAGTACACAATTATAGTATTAAGTACCGAGTTTTCATGCATTTAAACTTTTTCATCCCCCTTGAATTAAAAAGCTTCATCATCTTTCATCATAATACAAGAAAGAAGAATACAAATCTATATATTTTTATTTAATTGTCTTCTACTTTCGAATTTAATATTCAATTTAACATATTTTAAATTTCGCATTCACTGACAAGACACAACGTTTATTTACACACTTAATCACATTAGAAAAATAATATTATATTTAATTACCTTATAATGGAAGATCGAACACTTATAATTCAATTGTATGCAGAGATGTTTTCACTAACACTGTAGGCTTACATATAATAGAAGAAGATTACCGCAAATCTATTTATGTCTTTTCCCCTTCTTCTTACCGATGATTCTCGGATCATTCTTTTTCGCTTTTATACATATAGCGGTCTTCTTATCCATTACAGTTTAGACTCGTTCTTATCGTACACAATTCTCAGCAATATAAGATTGAATTTCCCATCATTGACGTAAATGTTAGTAATAAATATTCTTATATTAATTTATTTTCGATGTATCCTCGTTATAAATCCTTATTATAGAATTGAAGTTAGGAATCTTATTACTTCTTTAGATTCTTTTAAACTGAACAATTTCTTTTCATAACTTTTATCATATCTTTTATGATAGAAAAACATTCTTTACGTAAGAATAAATAGTAGAAGATTATATATTCCTATAAATTTTATTTATAATGATACATTAAAATTAATGATATAGAAAGATGCAGTGCATTTTGCATAAAATAATTTTTTTATAAAAAAATAAGTCTTTATTATTGTTATTTGAAAGAATATTATTAGAATCGAAAATAATGGATAAAAGAAATGGATAATGAAAAAAATTATCTCACTTTACTTATAATTGTAAATTGATCACATTTAAATATAACACTTGAAAAATATATTATTATATATAAAAATATATTATTATATATAGTTCATTAATTTTCATTATCTCTTTATTAATCTTAGATCCTGTTTGATTAAAGTTGTATTACAACATCTTGACAGATGATGCATGATGCATTGTCTGCTCATATATATATATATATATATATATATATATATATATATATATATATATATATATATATATATATATATATATGTATATCTAT